>JAABUW010001117.1_pt1 | contig 47512 bp, 54 predicted proteins | sample 5560081 | NCBI WGS metagenome assembly JAABUW01 (sample SAMN10711882, study PRJNA513363) | rock metagenome | isolation source: Antarctica rocks | place: Antarctica: Victoria Land, Knobhead sud | reverse complement strand
AATAATGACCGAGCGCAAAGGCTTCCATGGACCTGGCTTAGAGACTAAGGGGGGAGGCTATCATGGTGGACCAAAGCGATGGACCGGTCGTGGGCCAGCGCCCGCAAGACATGTACCATGGCCTGAGGTTAGGGCTTTTCTGGCGTTCGAGGAGTCCATTGCTTACCAAATTCTTGGTAGATCTTCAAACACCATATTTCCCTCTGCGAGGGTCACTTGAAAATGGTGGACATGGTACGGAAGCATACGGTAGAGGGTACCGGCAATTGGAGGACGATCATGGCTTGTGTGGAGCGAACACGGGACATGCTCATTGAGGTCAAACGGATCTCGAGGTCATTCGTACGTCAGAAATCGCTCCTGTCTACACTGGTTATAGGCTAACATGGACAAGGTTCCTCCGCCTGGTCAACGGGAGCAAGTGCCACTGGGATCCTCATCAGCCTCTATGTACCCTGGGTACTCCCCCGCAGATCACGAGTATGGCGCAGCTGCAGAGGAATACGGCAGAGCAGCAGCCGCCGCTAGAGCGAAGGGCATCGACATCACGCACCCTGAGGTAGAATACCAGATTGGCCAGGCTAAAGGCCTCAAGAGAAAGACCTTGGTGGGGATTAGAGAGGCGAAAGCGGCAAAGGAAGCTCCTGGCCTAAGTGGCTCAGGCTCAAGGTCTGACGGAGCAGCTCGAAAAGGGAGTACAAAGCCCGCTGCTACAAATGGAGCAGCAGACAAAGAAAATACTCATCAGGCTACACCTATTCAAGAAGCTACACCCGGAGACGAGCAGCCCGCATTCTTCATCGATACCAACCCTACACCCGTCAACCTACCTGGCATTTCCAACCAGGCTATGAAGCGAAGCGCACCAGTTCCAGAACCGGTTGAGGGCAAAAAGCACAAGAAGGCAAAGAACAATCATGATGGCGAACTTCCGAAAGGCGAAGATGGTCAAACCGTGGAGTTCGAGGATATCTCAGGCGAAGTGGACGCTCGGATGAAGGAGAAAGAGGAGAAGCGCAAACGGAAGGAAGAGAAAAAGCGCAAACATTTATCGGAAGGTGACTCTGCCACAGTAGCCAATATACCTAATGCCGCTGGGGAAGTCGAGAAGCCAAAGATGAAGAAGTCAAAGAAGTCTGATGACGAAGCGCTCGCGGATCGGACTGCTTCGAAGAAGCGCGCTCGAGAGGACGACGGAGAGACGGAAGATGAGGATGGCAAGAAAAACAAGAAGCGGAGGAAAGGCAAGGAGGCAGTGGAGGCGACTTAAATTGGCTTGGTCTGGATTTTCGGTTGATGGGATAGAAGTCCATGTAGCAAGTCTTTCAGCTGTAGTAGCTGTAGCTGTGCAGACTTGCGCTTGATCTTCGGCAGGGATGATTTCATCTCCATGCGGGATTTCTCTACTGTGCAGCACCCACGGCACCCAGCTTCCTACCACCTTGTACAAGCACAAACGTGAGGGTAGTACTACGTGGCCTATTAATACCCAGTTCACGTTCTGTCATCCCAACAACGATGTAGGTCAGACAGAGTGATCCCGTTATGTAACCGCTGGCGCACCCTAACCTCATCTTCCCATTGATCAGACGGGGTACCATCAGTATCATTTCACTGTCATTCTCTAGCTATTGTAGCATTTTTCCTCGATCACATTGAAACAATGAATATGCTGACCCAATATTCCTTTGTGGCGTCCGGCGAAAATTCTCGTACTGAACAATCTCGTATCACATAAGCCTAAACAACACGTTCTTTGTAACACATCGTTCTTCCTGTTTTTATTCTCCTTCTGCATTTCCTCTTCGATCTACTGTAAGACCTCAAAACCATCGACTCTCTGCCTTGCCCATGGACTCGAACCCAGAAAAATCTCCAGCAGACAACATCGACATGGTTACGACAACTCCATCGCCGTCCTCGCCACATGTTGTTCTGGATCTCCCTTTAGCCAAAGAAGCTTCAGTATTGGACCACGGCAGTGACGAGAATAGTGACACCGCAAGCTCCGATGTCATCAGAAAGATTCCAAAGCCACATTTTCCCATCCGTGTGTTCACTGGAGAGCCGCCACCCTTCTCATTGGAAGCTCAGCGAGCCATCATGCGGTGGAGCCACGAGCGCCGCCATTTCTTACCTGATCCGTATTGGCTGAAAGAGCCATGCATCGACCATATCAAAGATACAGTATGGCCTTATCTTGAGCAGCTTGGTGCTGACTACGAGAGCATCTGGGTCGAATTTCTCGCCGAAGGTGGCTTCAATCGGGTTTATACAGTTCACACCATCAACAAGGTGACGAATCTCATCACAGACTACGTGTTCCGCATCGCTCTACCCGTGGACCCTTACTTCAAGACGGAGAGCGAGGTTGCTACAACAGAGATTGTCAGACATTTCACGAACATCCCTGTTCCCATCATTTATGCTTATGACTCATCCACCGCGAACGCAGTTGGGCTTGAATGGATCTTGCTGGAGAAGATAGTTGGAAAGAAGCTGGAGGAGACGTGGGAAAGCCTTGATTACGAGACGAAGCTTCGGCTCACCAAGACAATTACAAGCTGGACTGTGCATCTGTCGAAGATAAATTCGAATATGATGGGAAATATCTACATGCGGTATACAGAGACCGATCTCGAATTCTACGTTGGCCGGTCGGTACATCATGTATTGAGTCAAGAGAACCGCCTTACGTACGACGGTTTTCGTGGACCTTTCAAGTCACTGGAAGAGTATTACGCCGCGGTACTGAATATTGCAGATCAAGACGTGCTGGACTTGACTCAGGCATTCAATTCCGGCTCCTTCAAATTCGAGCCAATACCTGGGCGACCCAAACGCAAAGGGACCTTTCTAGACCAGTCGGTTTTCTATTACTTGGAGGTGGATGATGAGGACAAGACTGATGAGGAATGGGAGGCGGAGCAACGCCAGGAGCTGAAGATATTATCGACCGGAATCAAACAGCTGCGAGCAGCCTTGCCGAGGATATGTGCCAAAGCGCCTGAGACCTCTGGCACACTATCTACATACCTAGCCCATGACGACCTCTCGAGAAGGAACATCTTCGTGGATGATGCTGGCACACCCGTTGCTCTATTGGACTGGGAAGCGCTTCCGATGAAGCCGCTCTTGTTTCTTACGAACCCACCAGAGTTCATTCAGAGCTATGACTACGAGTACGATGAACCGGTGCTTGACTCAGCTGAGAACGAGAAGAGGTATGAACGACTTGGCTACAGTGAGGAGGAAAAACAGAGATGTCGGGAGACAAGCGCAGAATACTATGCGGAAAAGATTGAGGAATACACCTGCACAAAGCTTCGTCGCGTCCACCAGGAGGAGCTTGAGCGTATTGGTTCTCCACTTGCTAAAGCTGTGTGGGATGACTACTTTTTCCTAGATCGCCAATTGTTGAAGCGTGTGGTGAACACATCGCAAAATGTCGATGACCTCGTTGAGTGGACTGAAGCGATGCTGGCAATGGACGAAGAGAGTGAAGATGAGGAGGAAGATGAAGAAGAGACGAATGAAGAAGGCGATAATAACAGAGACGGATGTGAATATGGAGATAAAGATGGAGATACGCCTCAACTTGGTTTTGTTCTACACCCAGTCACATTCTTTGAGAAAATGGGCACGTTTGGGTAGGTTCTGATAAATAGATGACATGCAGCATTGATTTCGAGCAGCACTGGAGCTCCTCAATTAGTATTCCTTACCTCAAACCACGTTCATGCACGCATGTAAAGGAGTAAGACACCTATAGTGACTGGTTCGAAACGTGCTTGATGCTGCACAAAGAGCGATTGGACCTCAATAGCGGTATTGAGACACTGATTGTGTGCAACACTCACTTTGTGACACATTCGTAAGCCTTTATCCTCGCTCCACATTTCTTCTTCCTGTCTTCCTTCCTTCTCTCTGTTAACTCCATACAACCCGATCCACTGGTAGGTTACCCTAATAATACCAACATCATGGACGGATATACCCTCATCACCAACAAACACATGCTTCGCAACCATATTCCGTTCAAAAAGGACGTCCGCAAATCCCTGAAAACCTTCGTCGACGTCGAAATGGACGACGAAAAAATCGTCAAATGCATCTCAGGAGCTGATCGTACTATGGCCCCAAACTATCGAATCGATCTCCAGGGACCACCCGTCAAGAACCCACCTTTTACACGTCGTCGTGTGGCAATTCAGATCAACGATGACGCCCCCGACCCAGCTCTCAGGGGAATCACCCGCTCGAAAGGTGGCAGCGGGGGCTCCTATCCTAATTCCCAGCCTACTGTGGCGCAGTTCGAGTTTGAAATCGGGCTTTCGGTAACGGCTGCTACCCCTGATATTGTTCGAGAAGCCTTCTATCAGTCCATGATTCCGGAGACGTGTTTCCCTGGCACGAGGGTTATGTTGCATAGCGTACGTGTAAACAAGAAGTAAGTTACCCCCTTTTTTTAAATGTTCGAGTGGTATTCTACTATTCTCTTTGTGCTCTGACCGGTAACTGACCGCTTCTAGGGGCGAGATATGGATCAAATACAACCAAACGTACCTCGATATGGTGGCAGGAGAGCAGGCAAAGGCTGACAAAGGTGGGTCTAAGCCCGGGAAAGGTGCAAGTGCAAAGGTGTGGGAGAAGTATGACAAAAAGAAGAAGTAGGGGTAGGAGCCAGAAGGAAGACAAATTGTGAGAAGGATAGGGAGTTTTAGCGGGTGTTTGGGTGGGTTATCTTACCCCTTGAATTGCATGCATGGTTGTGATTTGAAGTGGAAGTGGCCATCGTGGAGCTATCAATGGGTATATCACCTCTTAAAAGGCATGAATGAAGATCGTTTAGAGCGCGACATGGAACTGATGTAGCTTCGGTTGCTGCTAGAGACCATCAAGTGAAAGACGTCTTATCTTTTTCTGCTGTTGGTTCGATCTGCTGCGTTGATCATCATCAGGACATGAATTATTGCGTTCGACCATTGCAAAAGTCTCCGAGAACTTCCAAGTGCTTGTTCGTGCGTTTCCAAATGGCCTTGGTGGCCTGTCAATAGTCCATGTGAGATGATAACGGATGGATCCCCGAAATCCATGAGCGCGTGAAGGTCGCTTTTCGGTAGGCGCATGTCGACTAATCGCCAACAACGGGGACTTTGGCCTCCAATGCAACGCGTTATAAAGCATGCATGAGCTCTTGTTGATCAACCGGTATGCTGCAGCATGTTTATCGCCTCGTGGGTCCTGGGTTTTGCAATTCAATATACAGTCGATACTTTGGCCGCCCCGGCCCCAGCAGTATCACAAACAACATCTTTTGCTACAGCCATAAGTAACCTTCTAGCAGTCCTGCCGGCAGATCTCACAAAGTAAGCTCGCCAGTCCCAAGCCCTGAGCTCAACTTCTCAGCTCACAAAAACCCAGCTCAGCCCAACCGTCAAATATCCCCGTCAACCTCTCCACCCTACCAAACCTCCCTTCTACCAACCCAACCATCTCAACACCCAAAAACAACACCCGAAAATTCGATTACAAAGTACCCAAATCAGCCACAACTATCCACCTCGTGCTGCATGAATTCGACCCCGAAGGCAGTGGCGGCGCTGAAGTCCCCTCCGTAATCGAAACGCTCGCCTCCCTGCAAACCGTGTTCGAATGGAAAATCGCCTACGGCGACCGCTGGCTCCTCAAAAACATCGAAGATCCGACCTTCTATGACATCCATTTGGGGTGTTGGTTGGCATTTTATTCGAATCCGAGGGTGGGGGCGTCGGGGATGCAACAGCATTTGACGTTGGGGATTATGCTGGCGGTGATTAAGGGATTGATGGATGTGCTGGGGACGGAGGTGCCGGAGGAGGAGATTAGTGCTAGTTTGGCGATTGAGGATTCCAGGTGGGGGATTGTGGGGTATGGTGCTATTGCTAGGACGGTGAGTCCGCCGGGCGGGAATCCGGTCCAGATTGTTAGGGAGACTTTGCACGATTTGAAGACGCAGCGTCGATAGAGGAGATGCTCATCTTCTGCTATGTTCCTGAAGCCGGTTGGGAATAGGTATTTGACTTGCAAACTGTTAGGCCATCTGGCGCACAGTCATTTCATTTTCTCGATTATCAATCTTCCATTCCAATACACCTTCCTATACACAGCCTTGCCTCCTTAGTCTCGCGTTTGCCCTTCTGACACCTTCTACATCAAGACTTTGCGGATCAATTCCTCGCTCGCCCCAATAAACCGAAGCCAAAGCTCTTTCTGCGCCTTCAATGAGGGCGTAGGAGCGAGGGGAATCCGATATCTGCCAAGCATCTCCTCTATCGCGTGACCTGAAAGGGTGTCAGTCGCTCTGTGAACAGCGGAAGGAAGCTTTGATGGGATACTGACGGTCCATTGACTTAATCGCACCTCCTGTCATTGGTTCCCCATCTCCCCACCACCCTCCAGCGTAATCACAATTCAGCTTGTCGTCGTCAAATTCCTGGACAGAATCCTGATCGAAGGCTATGCGCTCCAGCGGGTCGCACAATTCGGTGAGGCTGTTGTTCTTGAGGCGAGCATCGATGCGGAGACTATTGCGTGTAAATCGTCAGCTATTTTGATTAAATCGAGGGAAGACGTACCTTTCTACCAGCACAAGCCTTTCAACGTCATCATTATTTCTGCCAACTTCAAATATCCCATTGCGCTCAAATTCGCGCAGCTCTTGACGAGCACGTGCCAGGATCTGAGTATTGAAGCGCTGAATGATGGACAGACTGCTCTGATCGCTGGCATTGAGACGCGAAAGGTCTGCTTCTACCCCTAAACGGCGTATCTTCTTCGCGAAAGGATTTGTGTTCCTGCCGTATGGCTGAACGCGACGATCACCAGCTGAACGTTGCTTTCGAATCGGACCGCTTTTGCCAGTATTGGAGTTGAAAAGCCGATTGTGGCTTCGTGAGGACGAAACGATGGGAACGTTCAACAAGGAGTCATTTGAAGGGGCGGATGCGGTACTTGTACAGGTGATCGAGAGAGAGGAGCTGTCGGCTTCGTAGTCGGCATCCTCGAGAGTACCCAGATCTGTCGATGGGGTCGCGCGAGGTGTATCGATCGACATCGCTGAAGTGCCTAGGCTGATCGTCTCCACATCGGAATCATCATCAGGTATACCAGCTTGATTGTGAGAAGGCGGAAACATGACGGCTCTGCTTGTGTTTTGAGTGACCATGGTGAGCTAGAGAGAACTTGGTGTGGATATCTTGATGGCTGAGGAAGGCAAGCCTTCTTGAGGTGAGCGGCTAAGACACCATCAAAGGCGCCATGTTTCTCGGTAAGGTGCTAGTTTCTTGCGAAGAAAGATTCATGATTGACTCAGATAGGTACTAAAGGTGTCTGTCTCAACTCTGAGACACCATAGAAAGAACGCGATGAAATACTCAGACCTGGACGCAAATGAAGCGATGGAACAAGGCCCTAGATCTGCGACCAAGACAACAAAAGGTGACACATCTTATAAGATACGCAGAAACAGATAAAGGACCACGCAATATAAGACCAGCGGAGGCAGAAATCATCGATGTTTGAGTAATAGACCTACCAAGGGGGCCAATATTCGCTCCGCTGGATATGTCCTTTAGCCTGCAAACTCCCTTGAAATGCTGCTTTTCAAGGCTCTTTCGCCAATGTGACACACGACACCCCTTACCAAGCAGCGCCGGCATCAAAATCAAACCTCGTCAACTCCTTCCCTGCATCTTCCACGTCCTTCTTTGCCTTCATTCGCATATAGAAAATAGGACAATCCTTACTCGAGCAGATGACCTCGCAATGCATACTGCCCTGGCATCGCTGACATTGCGTCCACAATCTCCCAAACCTGACTTCAAGCTCGCTGACCTTCGTAAGAGTTTTAGTGTATAGTTCACCAGTCCTCGGTCGACAGTTTTCGCATACTGCGCCAGCCATTTCCGAGGAGCTGACGAGAGGCTTTTTGCATCCCATGCACGTCTGAGTCTTCTTAGCGAACTTCATCAGTCCACCGAGAGTGGGAGCCGCGACGGAGATGGAGCGGGTATGTTCGCCAGTAAGGAGCTGGCCAGATTTCTTCTCCCCCAATATCGGATCGAAGATCCTGCCAAGTGGCTTTGCGAGCTGGTTATCCAGGTAGTATTTCGTATCAATTGGGATGTTATTCTCAAGCACGAAAATCGGGTCTTCAGATCTCTCATAATTCTTAGCACCACCAGCGCCTTTCACGATGACATAAGCCACACGGTCACCGAGTGTTGGGGCCGAGCCAGCGTCGCGCCTCTTCATGCGCTCGGCCAGCTCGACGTGGGCTTGCTTGTTAGCGTAGTCGGATTTGGATAGGGCTTTCGTGATGACGAGTTTGGACATGTCGATCTTGTTTTGAAGGAGGTCGGAGATCGTGTCCTTGACGTAGCTGGATAGAGGAATTAGTGGAGATATGTGAAAGGCTGAGAAGAGACGCTTACTCTTGGGCGCCTTGAACATCTTGATCAATTAGGATCTTGCGGAGAATAGTTTCGATGACATTTTGGACCAGCCGACAATTATCTCTTCGCACGGTTTCAATACCTTTGCTGTCCATCTTATCATACTTCTCCGGGCTGGTCCAGTACAAGCCGGCATACCGCTTCTTGTTGATGAGAAGATACGGGAAATAGACCTTCTCAAATTCCAATTTAATCGGCTTGATAAACTCGCCAGAAACATACGCTGCTGCGTCTTCGCCAAGCTTCATAGCGGTCTCAAGCTCTTTGGGCCCAAATTTGACCATCACGGAATCTGTGTCACCATAGATGACCTGCGCATCGTGCGAGTAGCCTTTAGCTATCGTGTAGCGCTTTTCCACTTCTTCTTTGGTCCTCTCAATCATTTGCCGTCCGTAGCTGGTCGTACTACTGGCGATAGCAAGACAAGGCAATTTGCCCACTGTAGCACCTGTGATACCGTACACACTGTTCGCGCTGATTTTCAACGCAAGCTGTCGACCATTGAGCACAGCTTTTTTGAAGGTGTCCGTCTCAACAGCCAACTCTTTCTTAGCGCGCTTTCTAGCGCCCAACAGCTCTTCGAGAATCTGCGTGAGAAGACCTTTTCGGATCTTTGAGGTGCAGAACATGTCTCCATTTGGCGTGACGATATAGTCTTCGTCCTTGACCAAACGCATCTTCTCAACAGCTTGTTTGTTGAGTAACGTAGTATAGCAAAGATTATGAGCTTGAATAATACTGGGATATAGAGATGCAAAATCAAGCGTTGCAATCGGAACGTCGTAATAGCCCCTTGTGGGCTCAATGACCGTGGCGCCCTCATACTGCTCGTCAGAAGAGTCGGTTCGTAAGTTCGGTATAACAAGATGCTGCTCCAGAGCTTTCCGGAATAGCTGACTGATGAATTTGATTTGCTGGCCTCTAGCAAGCAGGTAATTGAACGGAACGCCGGTGACTCTGGCCATTTCTGTGTAGTTGACCAAGCACATCAGCTTGTCCATTAGCCGTTGAGGCAGGAAGGCATCTTTGAGACAATAAACAGCCAATCGCCGTCTCGACTCTGGCGTGCCGTTGAACAATTCCGTGATCATGGTGTGGTGCACATCTTCCTTTTGTTCACCCAGGAAATGTGCACACACAGAGTTGAGGGTATAGCTTCGCAGCTGATGATCTCGTTGGATCAACTGAAGTAGATCGAGCTGCAATCGACCATTCGTATTCGTAGCTTTGGTATCTCGATTGCCCATCTGCTTGCTTGAGAAATTCGTCTCTTTTGCTTGTGACATCTGACTCTTCAGCCTTGTCCAGTATGGAAACTTCGTACATTTCAGATGCTTTGCCCGGTCCAGAAGATATGGGAAATCGAAGTTGGCGATGTTGTATCCTATGATGACATCCGGATCCACCTTCTCAAGGAAGTCTCTCCATGCCATCAGCATCTTGTCCTCTTCGCCAAATTCAAAGATCTGGGTATTGACAATCAGACTGCAGGTATCTAGACAAAACACATTCCGAACAAAGGGTTTCGGTTCTCCATATCTCGTTACCACATTCGCGATTTGAATGACAGGATCTTGATTGGCTTCGGGGAAGACTCCTTTTCGTCCAGCACACTCGATATCAAAGGACAGTATTCGTAAGGGAGCCATCTTTGCCCATTCTCCATCGTTAGAGTGAGCTATCAGGTCGCGGTAGTGTACGTAGGCCTCTATTTGGCAATTCGAATGCCTTTCTCGTTCAGGAATCATGTGAAATTTCGCCTGCGCAGCTTCCACCCATGACATTCCAGTAACCTAATTACGTTAGCTCATGCAGCCTCGTGGTTCAGTGACAGCCTTACCCCGGTGTCTATCATGAATCGTAGGACATACTGTATGCTATCAAAAGTCAAGATTCCACCATCGACTCCCTTCCACATCTGCTTGTAGTTCATGTTTCCGCCCTCAATCGTCGTTCGCAATCTGTTGATAAACTTTGGATCCGTTACGGTAATCTTCAAGTATGGGCTCTGCTGATTCCCTTGAAATCCAAATAGGTTCTCCCGCATCACTATCTGCACGGAGTGTATGGCGGGTTGGTGCTGCGCGAGCTGTGTCTCGAGGTACGCCTTGAATCCTTCTGTGTCGGTCTTCGTAAACGAAACCGGAGCGGCGACGTAGAGGTAGTGTAGGAAGTCGGTGACATGAAGAAGAACTGAGTGACCTGTCTAGCACCGCAGCAAGTCAGCGTCGATGCCGGCTTCAATTCTTGTAAATCCTCACCTCTGTCACCCCAAACAACTTGATCGTGGTCCTTCCGCCATGCAATGTCCCCTCCTCGGCCTCAATCTGCTGGAATACCAACGCATCTCTATTCTCGTCAAAGTCTCCCAGGCCCGGACGGTCCCATTGCTGGTCCTTCTCAGAATTATTCTGTTTCAGTCCACTGATATCCTGCGTCAACTTCTCAAGCGTCTCCATCTCGAACTGACTCTTGGGCTGACTTGATCCCGGTCCTTTGCCATTCTGGCTGACTTTGAAGCGCTTGGATGGGGATGATCCATTTTCGAGTTTCCGGCGTTTTGCGGTGTTTGGGGAGGGGGCAGTAGGGTTGGCGTTGCGGTGAGCTTTAGTCGTGTCGGCGAGGACTCGCTTTGTAGGGGGGAGGACTGCGGCTGGCATGTTCTGGGAAAAAGATGGAGACGCTGGGGTCGTGCTCAACTACACGGGACATTTGAAAGAGGGTAGTGGGGCGCGTCATAAAGTCGCGTCGGAGTTAATTACGTGAGGACACTAAGTTGCCTCTACCCTATGGCTTAGCTTCACATATTCCTGTCTCAGAGCACGATGAAGGCAGGAGGAGAAACTCGTCGTAGTAACGACACGCTTCTGGGTTACTCCAGCTGACGTAGGAAGAATTTTGGGCTTGCTTCCCTTCAGGAGAAAACGGGCTAAAGAACTGAGAAAAGGTTGATGGAAAAGACACATATACCGAAGGTTACAGATAGTTCTATTCTGCAGCTTGTGTTCGGACAATTGAGTCTGAAAAGAGCTATATTATAGTACAGGATCTTAAGTTTAAGAAGTCGTTACGCTTGCAGGGCCCTCAACTTTCCAAACGGCTCCCTACGCTATCCCCATATTCACCGTCGCTATGCCCTGATACTCATTCAGATGCGTTATTCAAATAGCTAATCGCCATTCAATAGAGCGCTACGTAACTTCGGTTCACAACAAGTCCTGTAATTTTATGGGAAGTGGCCCGGTGAAGAGATCTCTCCTTCTTGGACTCGTCTGATTCGTCGTAGTCAATTGGCCGATATCACACCAATTCTTGATGTTCTAGGATTATTTGTCAGTCAAGGTGGGGAATTCCTCCAAGATTACAGACTCACAATACAACTCAAGTACCGACACCAGTGACACGTTTTCGGGTTTGCTTGGTAAAAGTTCTTGAGCAAGACAATAAAGACGACGAACACGACGACCAGCATGGCGGCTCGTACCAGCCACCATGCCCACCAGAGAGGTTTACGACCTTTGAAGAATCCGACAGGATCTTTGATCACGCCTCGAAAGCCGGCTTCTGCTTGTCGGGCGTGTCGAGCGGAAACGTACGCTGGTTCGTCTGCCCCAAGACGGCGGCGCAAAGGGTCGGGTGAGTGCAGTAGACAGATGCCTAATATCAAGCCCATAAGGAATCCTCCTATATGCGAGAAGTTGTCCAGGCCAGGTAGGAGACCCAGCACGAAGGAGATGACAATGTCGAACATCAGCCAGGCAAGATCCACCCATGGCGATCTACGCTCCCCCCAGTGGTAGAATAAGTCCAGGAGCATGAGTGCTATAATTCCAAAGAGTGAGCCGGAAGCACCTGTTGAAGCTATGCCTTCAGGAGCGAAGTTTCCACCTAGGACGAAGCCGAAGATACCACTGCTGAGGTAGACAAAGATGAAACGTAGTGAGCCAACCTCCAGCTCCATTTCCCTTCCAAGCAGAAGCTGCAGGAGCATGTTGAACGATATGTGTATGATACCTGCATGTAAAAACATGGGAATGATGAACCGGAAGTACTGGTTTGGACGACTAGTATCGGTATAGACTTTGTCACCGAAGCCACAGAGCTGGTTCAGCGTGCATTGATTTGATGGATCATTCAGATCAGAGGACGTTGTGTTTGGGCACGGCCATTGAATGGTCGTGTCCTGCCCTTGGGGCGTTTTTCGCATACAAGGGACGTATCGGGCACCCATGTTGATAAGGACGTAAGGAGAGGGACCGATCATCGGATTGAATTGAGGCTTGACTTCTATTGGGGTTTTGGTGAGAACGCCTAGATGAATGTGTTAGATACGACGCATCGCCCAAAGGAGTATTCACTGCTCACCATTCTTGCTCAATTCTGCAATGAAAACTATAATCTGTATCGTGGTGAGAATATAGACAACCCAAGGTATCTTGCGACCCTTATACCACGGCACCGTCCTCCCGCGAACACCCTCTCCTGGCCGCCTATCCACGATGGCAGGATCATCTGAATACTGTGTTGGCACGGCATCTTTACTCATATGCTGACGCAAAGGTATATCATCGGCAAATGGGTTTTGTTCCTGCTCTCTCCCTCCGGCATTGTAGGGTGAGGCTTGTCGACTTTGATCGGCCCAAGGGTGATAGCCTGTTTCTTGATCGTAAATTGGTCTATCGTAAGGGGAGCTCATGTATGGGGTCGGTGGTTGCACATGGTGCGGGGTGTATGTTGCGTACGGATCTGGAGGCAGAGCTTTGAACTGTGGTGACTTAGGTGAAAGGGTACCTGAGGTTCGATGCGTGCTCCTAGTCGGAGACCGAATGGAGGAACCATTGAAGTAATTGTTGGCAGCCATAGTTGATGACTGCAAATGATGGTAGGTGTGATCAGACGCCTAAAAGAGAAACCAAGTAAGTGGTCGCTTTTGGCATCACAGGCCTTATTGATTCAAATAAGGCTGCAAGTAGTAAGGTGCTACTTGGTCATTGTTCTCCTGAATTCGGATTAGAATGTCCTAGCACCGCCTCAAACACGTTACACGATGGGCAGGCAGCATTTGAAAGGAGTGTCAGTCCTCCCAGGGGGGATGTAGAAAGAATGTTTTGTGTATGGCTAGATTCTGTTTATAGAATTCACTTCTCGTGTTTTCAGAACCGCCGAGCCCGCCACTCCCGCCAAGGATCTTCAAGCTTGGCGCTAGTGACGCGGCCCGGGACGAAATATCCCCATGAGGCTGACGTGGCTGAGTTAGATGTCGCCGCCAACAGCTGCCAACATATTTGTTCTATCTAATGGTCGTGCCACACTAGCTCTTGCAGGACTCATATTGTATCATGGAAACTTTATCTTCATCTTCTTGGAGATCTGTTTGAGTCTCCCTAAAGTATAGAAGTTTTCGGTCTCAGCATTTACTTTGCTACATGCTCGTGGCATGCTTACTAAATATGGGTGCTCGGTGTTCATCATAAAGCTAATTTGAGGAGATGACGACTCGCGAATCTTCAGCTTCAGCTTCACCGTCAACTTCACCCTCACCTATGAAACGACGACCAAAGGGGTGGGCAAAGCAATGCGAGCGGGCTTGTTGCCAGACCGTAACATACTTCCCCTTAGCTTTCGTCTACAGCTTATCATCATGGGCAGTATGGGTGGAGGCGCCAGTTGGGTTCTCGACTGGCGCGAGTACATGGGGTAGGGATCTCAAGACGATGGTTGCGTGATTGCTTTGTGCTAACAGAAGCGTTCAGGCATACTCACTTCCTTTCTGGGCGTAATCCTTTACATCCTCATTATTTGGTCCTATACCACTGCCGTCTTCACCGACCCAGGATCTCCTCTCACCTCATCCAGCCGCCCTGACTATTTCCATCTTCCGACTCACGAGCCTTCATACAGAGATGCACCGTCCTTCACGGTCAAGTCTACCGGCGAGACTCGATTTTGCAAGAAATGTAAGGCCCGTAAGCCGGACCGAGCACATCATTGCTCGACATGTGGCCGCTGTGTTCTCAAAATGGATCATCACTGTCCCTGGCTGGCTACATGTGTCGGGCTGAGGAATTACAAGGCTTTCCTGCTCTTCCTGGTATACACCTCGGTCTATTGTTGGCTATGCTTCGGGGTCACTTCGGTCTGGCTGTGGAGTCAGGTGCTCAACGATAGCCACTACGACGAGAGCTTGATGTCAATCAACTACATCCTACTTTGCGTCATCTCCGGAATCATCGGACTAGTCTTAACAGGCTTCACGGCTTGGCACTTGAGCTTGGCTTACAGGGGCCAAACGACCATCGAGTGCTTGGAGAAGACAAGATACCTCAGTCCATTGAGGAAGACCATGCGAGCGCAGAAATTTGGGAATGCAAACGGCAACGGAGGCCAGAGTTACGGGCAACAGCTTGCTGAGATTCATGCAAACACCGTGCCTGGAGTCACAAGGGCAGAGGAAGGGGAGGCTATGCTTGGCGATGATGACCTTGAGCAAGGTCGAAGGGCCAGGAAGCCGCAGCAAAGGGACTACAATGAGAGGGAACGATCAAGGGAACGTGAGAGATATGAGGATTACCTTGACGAGCAGGACTCGGAGAAGCTGCCAAATGCTTTCGATCTGGGATGTAAGCGGAATTTGTTACATTTACTTGGAGACAAGCCACTTCTACGAATGTTTCCCATTTGCAACACTTCAGGGGATGGGTGGCATTGGGAGCCTAATCCGAAATGGCTTGATGCTAGAGAAGCTACAAGGAGAGAGCGAGAGCACCAATGGCAGGAGGATGAAGACATGGGAAGGCACGACTATCCAAGTGAGCAAGCTGAGCCAAATGGGTGTCCGCAGAGGTGGCCTGCAAGAGGAGACTCGGAGAGACATTACCTGGCTACATCAAATGGTGTCGTTTCGGTGCCAGGTTCCGGCAGCAGGTCGCCCAACAAAGCAGATCATATTTTAGGAAGGACGGATGAATACTTTGATCGAAGTCTTGATGACGGTAGGCCATCGAGTAGGATGTCGATGAAGACTCTTAGAAGAAGGGGTAGCTTTAGTGACAGTGACGACGATGAAGACGAATACGATGTCGGTAGTGACAAAGAGAGACCGCCATGTGGACAGCACAGAGTTGAGAATGGATGGAGGAAGAGGGATTGAATATAGATGATTCATTTAACCTTGGATGAAAAGAATATGATGAGACATTAACTTGGTGCAGTCATAGGATGAAGAGTCAGACCCTATCCGTGAGCAAAAGTGGTGGAAATCGGGAGCTTGCAGATGTCAATTTGCGGAACAAAGTTTTCAGAGCGTACCAACTGATCTCGCAATCTTGCCTGGGGCCTCACTCTCGTGTATTCCCTTGAGGTAGGAACGATCGTTGGGTGTTAGCCTTCACTTTTGAACCATGATCCGGTTAGCGCCTCGCATTCACCTTCTTTCCTCTTCAACAACTCCTCTGATCACCGACTACGCATACATCAACAGTGGTCTCTCCATTGTCGCACAGGTAGCAACGTGCTCATCTCAACGCTCCATGAACGGCACTTGAAAGATCTTATACTCTATCAAGACAATGGCCTGCTTGCAGATATTCTGCAAAGGCTGTGAGGAATGCTTTGCGTGCCATCTGAAAGCTATAAGGGCTAGTGGAAAGTCTGTCTTCAGTACCTGTCGCCCTGTTCTCGCCCGAACCTGCCCGCAAGGGAAAGCTTGGAGGTGTGTTGACCGTGACAGTCTTCTTTTTCTGTGAGCTTACGAATTATCAGGGCGGCGGAAGCTCTTGTCCAAACCAGAGACCCTCCTAGCCTCCAGGCATGTGATAGAATTCACAAGACACCGCCTGGCGTAGCTTTTGCTGGCCCCATTGCTGGGGCCATCCTGTCAGGACCGCGAGCTACTCAGGCGCAGGCTGAAATTAATCACAAAACACCACAAGTAGCTCAGCCAGGACAGAAGCCCGCTACCAATGAGGTCCAAGCAACCCATGAAGCCCGTGCCCGGGCCCGAAAGCTGCAGGAGCAAAATCTGCAGGTATTGAACATTCAGAAGAAGAGAAAAGCAGATTCGTGGTCGCCTGCTAGGGAAGCTCCAGGGCCGCCGACCTATTCGAGAGGTCACACTTTCCCAATGATAGTGCCGCTGGCAAAGCCCTGCAGGCCGAGGGGGGAAACGCGGACTCGTTCCTGGCAAGCTACGCCCAGTGCGCCTACCCTTCTCAAAGACCCAATTTCTCCAAATGTACCATCTTGGGGGCAGTCAGCCGCTCAATCGATACCCCGGCTGGCCCAAAACTCACCTCAACATGAAGTGCAAGCATACCCTACCACGGATCATGATTTCTCCGTCGCCAAGGGCAATGCAATTATCGTGCCCAGGGGCCTGAGCGTCAACATCGACGCAACAGGAGTCCATGTTCAAAATACTTCGAAGATCAGCTTCGCATCGATAGAGCACGCTGCAGAATACTTCCGTGCCCAAGCCCGGCTCTGTGAACAGCGCGCCATTCAGGCGATGCATCAGGCGCCACCAGGATGGGGTAATGCCCCTTACCAGCCCCCTGTGAAGATGCCTCCGCCGCCATGTGGATCCATAGCCCATCAGCATGTCACTGAATTTCTGTCGCCGACTGATCGACGGCGCCATGATGCAACGATTGCTCGGATGGGTGCCGTAGACGCGGTGGCCCAAAGCAAGGGCCAGATGAGCCAGGATTCTCCGTCCTCTAGTATTGCGTGCTCCGAAGGCCCACCTCAGATCCTATTTGACGAGCCAACGCCACAGGTACAACGACTGCTATCTGATATTCAAGTTTTGCTTCCAGAGCGCCACAGACTGGATTGGCATCGTTCACCTCCACCTCCGTCTCCAGTGCGCCAAACAACAAATAGCTGTCACCTGCCTCTATCGCCGCTACGTCAGACTTTGGACAGCTATCGCCCAACGCCATCCGAAGATGGGTCTTCAAGGCACAACGGACTACGAACGGTGGACTCTCGCTCTTCATATAGTCTCGATTGTGGGGACGCACCCAATGACGATATCTCACCGGCGGCTTCTGCCCTCTTCGGCTCACTGCAAGCCCTCGAGAAAGAAGACCGTAGAATCCTGGGAGTCTCTTCGACCGCGGGAGTAGATGAGTACGGCTTCTACCCACATCCAAGTTTCTCTCTAGGGGGCTCTTGCTGACCAAATTCTAACTTTCTAGAATTCGAGCTGCTTATTGGCTCCGCGAGTTTGAATTGGACGCTGACCGCAATCAAGGCGACAATCTCGAAGAGCAAGCAACGGCCGCTTTGACTCTCACTCGCGTGCAACAGGCAGTTGATAGGCTCTGTGGCGGCGCGGATGAGGATACGGGGGAAGGGGAGATCCCCTAGTAGGTGCGCCATGCTAGTGGTGATGAGCGGTTGGCCGGATGAAACTTAGGGCAGGGAGCCAGTGCGATGCATGCCCTAAGCAAAGCAACGGCTGTGTATCTTGTTTACATGCTTACGACGGGGAGCTTACCATTGGTGGCAGGACGAGGGCGTGGTCATTGCCCTTCTTTTGAGGGGTATTTTGGCTTCATGCCCTCGTCCTGCGCCATTATGAGCTCCACTAAGCGCTTTCAACTCCTGCATAACGATTGTGTTATGTTTCTGCCGTCAGCAACTTGAAATGTACTCTACGAGCTGCCTTACGTAGCTAGCTTTGATATTTTGCGATCATCACAGGCGCGGTAGACCTTTCAGTGGTGCAAGTGCTTGAATTCTCTCGTAACTAAAATTACATGATTCCACCTCCTGCTAAACACCCCTTATAAACGAATGTCTGTACAGCCCTATAGCATGGCTGGCCGCTGTCTGCGAAAGAATCGAAAGAGGAAACCGTCCGTGTTGCTCGTAAATAAGGGAAGTCCACCAGTGTGCATGAAATGAAAAATGAAAACGACTGTTGAAATAAAGGGGATTGTTGAATTTGTGCAGGAAAGTCTGAATTGTGCTGTGCATGCAACCAATATCCACCGCATCGACATCGAGAAGCCACCAGGCCACTCGTGAAAGAATGTATCCCTCCACCCTGTGGCTATCCAGCTAAGCCCCAGCTAGATACCAGATCGATCGAAGAAGAAGAAGAAGGGCGAGGAATCCATGAGAATGGTTCGGTTGTGGCGAAGATGTCATGGCAGGCTGGCTGTCTTGTCGAAAGAAAGGGCGGCGAAGGCAGTGCAGTGGTCGAGGCGATTGATGGTAGTGCGTGCGTGCTTGCTGGTCCTACATGACGCAGCAGCTGTATCCGCCGCCGCCTCCTGTACCAAGTTTAGTGGGGGGCGTGAAGAGAGTTAGTAGAGATGCTGGCGAACCGCGGGTGTCATTTGGCTGCTGAGGTACTTCGGTGGGTGCGGCGGTCGTGGTGATTGTTGAGGGAGACATTTTTGGTGAGGGAGAGGTGAGGTTGGGGGGTTTGTGTAGCTGGTGAGTGGTGAATGTAGATGTTAGTACTTGTTTGGACTGGAAATGAGGATGATGTGAAGTGAGCGTGAGGTTGAATTCGGTCTTACTGGATTGGTTTGGGGTGCTGAGGGTTGTTTGAAGTGTGAGCTGTGACTTGAACTTTGTTCGAGGTCTGTTGGTGTATGGAAGAAGGGAAGAGGAAAAAGGGGGAGTGGGAAGTGGTATTTATGTCTTGGCAATGACAAGGAGAGTGAAGATGTCGCTGTGAGGTCCGAGATTTGATGATCTTGGAGAGCGTGTGATTGGGGGAAAAGGTGCTTACCTCGAGATTTGTCACGTAGTTGGCTTTTTAGCCAAGAATTGATCTTTGTTGGTGCTTAGTATTGTTGGTGGGTGTAGTTGATATTGTAGTTGAAAAGTGAAAGAATGATGGAAGTTGAGGACAATAGGCCCGTTATTATAGGAGAAGGTCGCTCTTATGTTGATGACGGTCGTCTTTCAAGGGTATCTGACGAAAGAGTGAATATCATCGCCACGTTTCTACCACCGCCATCAGTATCAACAGGCCACATTGTGCTGCTTTTGGCCAACCCCTCTCCGCGCCTAGGCGTAAACATTGCCTATTCATGGCTTAAGTGCGCCTGTTGCGTCATGCTACCTTGCAGATCGGACTCGGGGTCTGGATCAATTAGGGGTACACGACTGGCTTCTTTGGGGCTGCCACAGCGCAACAGATGGCATTTGCACGAAATTATCTAGTTGCGGCTTAGCAATGCAGATACGAGTAGTACGGTGGTCATTGAACCCAAGGAACTCGGCAGAATCGTGGATAAATACTCGGACACACTTTCTAATTCTCTTGCTTAAGGGAAGGAGTTTTACAGATCAGACACAATAGGAGCAAGGCGATTTGTGAGGATTCCGTGAATGCACACATGACAGAACATTCTCAAGGGAAAATGACTGCAGCGATCATTAGGGTCCAAAAACCTACGATGGGCGTGTTGGGCGCCGCTGCGGGGTGTGAGCTGAAAAGCGATCTATAAGGCTGTGTCACTTCGTTGAGCGGAGAAGCTTTCTCTTGCCACCGGTCTTGGGGTAGCTTGCCAGCGAGATCGCGCTTTTGCGGTGCTTTCAAGTATCACCTGCCTACAATGCTGAGAACATGATCAAGGAGAACTGGAGAAACGAAATGATGTGTTTCGCAGAAAGGGTTTGAGGTTCGCATTACCGCTTTCGGACTTAGCGTACTTCTGCTCAGACATTCCTTGTTCATTCCTTAGTATTGTTCTTTCGCAAAGGATTGAGGCTTCATTGACTCGTATTACGGGCGTTACGGCATTATTTCGACTTGGGAGACTCCTGCTCCGAAGCGACTCGATGTGTGCAAGAGCCTGGCTGCGACACCCTTCCGTGCGGTAACAATGTATTTCGCGCGCAGCATGGGCAGCTCCCGAGGATCCAGCAAGCGAGTATAGTCGGCTTAACTCCTCAGGTATAGACCACCTCGGTGAAAGCGTTCAAGCTCAAACCCTCCTTCGCGATATCCTCTTTGATCAAGAACAGCAATGGCATCTCTACCAGTGTTCCTTTGATTGTGCTCAGCAGATCCTTCATCTCCTTGGTACCTTGGTCTCCAGGAGAGAACTCTTGTTGCACAACGTGGCCCCTGATTGATGAATTAGCATGTCACTTTGAACACTCTTTGAGCAAGGGACAAGACGCATTCGAGGTTTTGCCGAGTAGGAAAAGGCACGGTTCTAGCTTGCGTTCAAGCAAACAGGGATTTGTGCTGTGGGTTGATAGAGCAGTGACGAGACATGTTCTAGATTGACTTTCGCAGGAGAGTCATGCTTAGCGAATAGCATACGTACCACTGGTATTTCGCCGGCTTCTTCTTCCCTGCTTTACCCTTCACCTCCTCGTCGGCCTCCTTGAAGAACACCTCATAGTACTTTTCGTACTCAGCCCATGTTCTGACGTCGTCGTGGGGAACAGGGTGAAAGATCTTGCCGAACGCGAAGGTGTTGGTGCGCGCGCGGGAATTCCAGAGGTTGAGAAAGTCATCTGACAATGGATCCACTACGGCATAGTCTTCGCGAGAACCAAAGTCATAGAGGTTAGGCAACCCGACGGGTGCGTAATTCGGATCTGGATGCTCCATGTTCTGGGGCTTGAGCAGGCCTAGATGCTTACGGAAGAGCTGCCGGCGGAGGGTGGCTGCGAATCGGGCTGCGCGATAGGGCTGTCCATTCATATAGGATTCTACTGATGTCGGGTCCTCAACGATAACGGCGATTTCAGAGTCATGGTCCCCAAGCTGAGAGCGATCATTGAGGTTGGCTGATCCAACGATGGCCACTCTGTCGTCAGCAATGCAGACCTATGCCAAGTCAGTAATTGTGCTTACTTTTAGATGGAAAATCTCATTAAAGTTTCGATTCCATTGAAGCTTACTTACCTTTGAGTGTATGTAGAGCTCCTCGCTCACAAAGGCCTGAATCTCTGGATAATCTCCAGCTTGCCAGGGGACCTCGCGAATGTCTTTGCCACCAAGCATGTAACATTCGCTAACGCTATCCCAATCTCCTGTATAGAGCCCTTGCTGCCTGTTCATGTTCGTAGTCGCTTGCTGATATTGCTCGTACTTTGGTCGGTCCGCATATTGGACAGTGGCCTCTTCTGCTGGCAGTTCAACAGCTTCATCATGCTGCTCTCGAGCTTCGTCATAGTCGACGCCGCTCTTTTGCTCGGCCTCACGCATTGAACTGCTGACGTTAATCCTATCATAGTTCCTTAGATTGTAGAAACGGATATATTCAGTGGGATCGCAGCCTTCTTTGGCGACCATTTCCATGATACTGTGACCACCACGATTGATAGAGTTGTATTGATATTCCATGATGGCCCGGGTCCCAAGACTAGCATCGTCCTTCAGATCTCCTGCGAAGCCTGGAACAGCTGGTATACACACAATAACCTTAAATCTTTGGCCAGCTCTTGCCGCTCGCAAAATGCGTTCTACAATGGCAGCGCCAATTTTGTTCTTAACTGGCTTCTGCTCATCTGACGTCGCCGTGATGAAGAACTGATTCTCGATATAGATAAAATGTTCAGAGTTTCGGATGACACTGATGTAGGCATTTGCAATCGAATGCTCGGTCGGCGCTCCATGACTCCATTTGGTGCAGCTGCGTACAATCTGACAAGGGATACCAGCTTTCTGGAGGTGGCCATGAACTCTGCCATAGTGCTCATTGCCACCCATGTACTGCTTGCCTTCTTCAAATCGGCCCATCATGGATCGTCCAAAACCTCGAGCTTGGTCTTCGAATCGCTCGTGCTGAGGATTCTCGCCGATGCCGCCGGTGCGTTCTGCTTCGGAAGTGTTGTCGATACCACGATTTGACACTGGTGGCGGGGGGAAATATGGTACCTGGCCCTGATCCTGTTGATGTTGATAGGGCCGACTGGCTGGCGGAGGTGCAGAAAGATCTACATGAGCGACTGCACCCGCGGCATTCTGGGCGAACGTGAGTCTGGAGTATCGCACATCTTTCCGAACATCATATTTCTCATTGTAGATGAAGTTCCATCGCTCTATGAAATGCGCTCGAAGATCTTCTACGACTGGGCCATGAAGACTGACGGAGATGTCTGACCAGCCCATCCTCGAGCTGTCTTTGCGGTTCAGTACATTGTTCTGGTAATGTGACACATCCTGGAAGTCCATGATACTAGGACTGATCAGCGCTCTTCGACCTGATAAGTCTCTGCTCTCGGTGGCAAAGCTTACCGAGCATTGTTGTAATCTTGCCCAGGGAACACGATATCCTCAAGATTGGAGGGATGGCAATCCGCAAGCGGATGCTGGTTTGTGTCCCACCGCCCATAGCAAAGATCAAGACCACCCATGAATGCGATACTGCCATCGACCAGGCACAGCTTCTCGTGATGCGCCCAGTAAAGGATGACGTCTTCGTTCATGCCGTAAATCGCTTTCAGCGCATCGGCGGGGAGTTCGGCAGCTTTCTTGGCGGAGAGAGAAATGTGCTGCAGGGAAGACAGGAATGATGACTGCAAGGTCTGCGCATCAGGAAGATGATCTGGATGCCGGAAGACGGAAATATTGGGATGAAGAGCCTCGAGAGCATGCTTCGTGTGGTAGGAACAGACTGTCAGTGGCGAGACAATCAGCGGATTTTCCTTCTCCACATGCTCGAGTGAGAAAAAAGTAGCCGCAAGACCCAGACCAGTGAGGGTCTTGGTCACAAAATCGGTATTTCTGGGCAACAGGGAGTGTAGATAGCCTGGTAGTGTAGGGGACAGATACTTACGGGTGAGGGCCTGAGTAACTTCCTTGTACACGATGATGTTGACCTTCACCCCACGTTGTGCTGCGGCTTGAAGCATACGATCGAGCCTGTACTGCTCATTTCTCGATGGTGGTCTTCGCAGATAAAGCTCTGGTGATAGCCACCCTTGTATTCGATTAGCTAGGCACTTAATACCACAAACAAAGGTTTTTTGGCTCACAGTCCAGGATCCAGACTGACTCAGTGGCTCGTTCCAAGGCCTCTGATACAGCCCACATGTAGCCGCATCCATCCACATACCATTTTGCATTGTTTCCGTTCCGCTGTGCAGCAAAGCTACCGTAGCCATGCTGGGTTGTATCGTGCATGCCATCAGTACATTGGGCTCCACCGTGGGTATGGCTATGCTTAACGCCTCCTGCCCCAGCGTTTGGGTCAAGTTTGCTACCAATCTCGTTGACGGCGTCGTGAAGCTTGTGAAAGAGCATAGAGCCCAAACCTCCACCAGAAGATGACTTCGATGGTTTCGATCCACTGCTTCCATCATACTGGTCATACCTGCTTCGAAGCTTTCGATAAGTGTCTCCGACTATGCCACGTTCTCCCTCCTCGCCCTCAAATTCCTCATCCCCTCGAGATGGGCCTCCATGGTCGTCTCCGTATGCTAGGGGGTCTTCTCCGCCAGAAGCCATTGCGGAGAAATCATACGTCGATAAAAGAAATGCAGAAAGCTACAGTCCAGCTGTATCTCACACGGGTATGAATATGGGTTTAGGCAATTGAATTATTCGTCAACGGCCCCAAACAAAGGTCGCAGTAGAAACCTTGGAGGAGCAGGAAAATCAGCAGAGCTCTTCCTCTTTTAGGGCTTGGCAGCTGTTCTTCAGCTGGACTCTTTCCTAAGGCGCCCAGCAGCTCAGACGACCACTGCTGACGCTGACATTTGGATTCGCGCTTCCCCTTTCAGCTGATGGTGTGCATTTATTAACGAATCGAAATTCAGCGGGATTCAGCCGCACCAAATGTAAAGTAGTAGCTGTCAGGTCACAAAGCTGCATATTCTTTCTACCAGTAAGCTGGCCTCGATGGTGCCATCGGATCTTCGTTCCAATACCACCAATAACCCGCTTGTCTAGAATAACGCGTCGTCGATGGCGTGGAGCGTAGACGCGGAGACGATGACGGTCTGGGCTCGAATGACACGGGATTTGGTCATGTCGATCTCCCCTCCATCCGAGATCCACTGAATATATGAACAACAGCTCCATCCTTCTCTGTTACTAATGGCTTACATACTGGCAAAACAGCTCCCCCGAACCCTTGCACGATCGACGCCAATTTACCTCCATAGTCTCAGACCGTTCAGCACAAGCCTAGCCAAGATGTCCGCCCCAGCTGCCAGAGTCGCTACCATTGATGTAAACACCTACCATTACCAATCGATGAACTGACCACTGACGACCGTATGCAGAGCACCCTCCGAGACCGTCTCCCAGTCCAATCCCACAGCCTTTTCGAAGCGAAGGCCGAGAAGAACATGACATTTGAAGACATCGCTGCCAAACTCGGCCGTAACGAAGTAGCCGTCGCAGCCATCTTCTACGGCCAGGCCCAGACCACGACAGAGGATGTGGAGAAGCTCTCTCAGATCTTAGGAATTGAGCATACCACATTGAGCAAGCAATTGGCTGGATACCCTTTCCGAGGCCAGGTGATGGACATGCCTCCGAGGGAGCCCCTCATTTACCGCCTGTATGAGATCGTACAAAACTATGGATACGCATACAAAGCAATATTGAACGAGAAATTCGGAGACGGTATCATGAGCGCGATTTCTTTCTCGACAAAGGTGGAGAAGGAGACCGACAAGGATGGCAACAACTGGGCTGTCATTACTTTGAGGGGCAAATGGTAGGTGTTTTGGCTATGGATATCAGAGGACAACCTGCTAATATGATACCTAGGCTACCATTTTCAAGGTTTTAGATGTATGAATCTACTGGTGTACACATCAACAAAATATAGAAACTTCTTATATCTCATGTACAGATGGTTGTCAAGATAGGGGCTCCACCTCTGCTAGCTGCCTCTCTCAAGAACTATGAAATTGTACTGGATGACAAAATTCACTGATCGTTCTCCCCCTGAGAAAGTTTGCCGGTGGGTGATTTGTTGCTTTCGAGATGCCAAGCCGAGTCATCACGACTTCCAAATTCACTTTTCGACGCACGTGTTGATTGATTCCAAACACAACGCGACTTCATTGGGTTGCGCTGGGTACCCATGTAATGGTAGAACAACCAGAGACCATGCAAAGAACGAGTGCTCGTACCCAAAATTGTGAATGATTCATGCTGGAAGACCGCTCTAATTCTCGTAAAGTACAAGGCTCTAACTACGCCTAGTTCAAGTCTTCCAGTACGTCACAACCTGCTTGCAACGCCTTAAAAGCACCTTAAAATGCCAACGATGCCTGACCCACGGCATTTCATCAGGGGAAATCCAATCTTGAAGCCCACGAAGCCCATTTCAGCAATTGTGGATCAACGAACCACCCAATATTACGTCCAGAGTCTCGAGCAATGGGCCAAACACCATCCAAACGCGTTTCCAACAGCTCCTCTCGGTCTCTCCTTCCCACATCCACCCGGCCTACATCCATAATCCAGAGTAACAGCACTCCCTCCAGTCCAGTATCCCCAATCACGGCTTTCGACACGGAAATCACACCACCCGCTCCACCGCGCCGCATCATCCGTCTCTCCGAGATCATCGACCCGCGAGAGGTACTCCAAGCCGAAAGGGAAGCCAAACTTGCGGAAACACCCAGACATGCTCGCCGTCCTTCTCAGCCATTGACCACGCCTCGAGCACCAAGGCCGGGTCTAGTCCAATCACCATCAGGCAACGCATTGGGCGCCGAGGAGTTCATTTCCCATCCGGACCGGCCTTTGGCCATGTGGGAAAGGCAGGAGCGGGTGGTGCAGGCGACGAGGAAGGAATTGGAGAGGTATGAGGCGGAGAGTAGGGCGGGAACGAGAAGTAGGTTGAGCACGAGGAGCGAGAAAAGGAGGAAGCGTGGTTGTTGTGGTTGATGCTAGGTGTAGTTATGGCTGCTTTGCTTTACTTGATGGCTTTCAAAAGGATGGCTGCTGAAGCGAGTATCATGCGATTGTATATTAGCTGTCAATATTCATGGCGTTTTGCGGGCTGGAGAGTTCCGGATCAACAAATATGCGTGTAGAAGAGGATATGTCTCTACCATTTGATCAACCATTGCTAGGTATTCGACGTATATTCATGGATTTTTCCCAATATTGCGCCTAAGCGAATAGCGTTCGCATTCCAGATCGCCACTATTTCTGGCACCTAACCTGACAGAGACGTGGACCAATGGCTAAGACTTGTGAATTGTCATCTTCACGCCAAAAGTGAAGTCCGCTACCACGGAATTTTTCGGAAATCCATCATCTTTCCTCGGAGCCGACTTGTAAACACGCAACTTTCTTCCAAACTCCCCACTCACATGCAACCATTGAGGGTAACAAGTCCAACCTTGCTCTGATCACCCACCTAGCTCCGCAAAGGTTTTCACTTGCAGTAGTGTGTCACCTTAACAAGTTCTGCACACGAAGGCTTCTAAGCCTGTCTCGTCATAAGAACTGAGGTTCTCTTCACTTCCATCACCTCATTCTAACCACATCTTCAACACAATTTTCCCAGCTTCTTGAACCTTCTCCCAACATCGGCTGCTTGGAAGACCATCTGCAAGAATAAGCAACCCACAGCGACCACAGGCATTAAACACCGCCAAGCTGTTCATCACCTATCGTCAAGGCTTGCTTCCTTCATCCAAGGCCAACACCGACCACCCCTGGATCTCAATAAAGATCTCGAACCCTACCGGAGCCCACACCCAACCAACAATGTCTTTCTTTGACGCACCCTTTGTGGATCCAACCCGCCTTTCTAGGGACATTGACCCCCGCATACGTTCGTGGGGTGAAGGTGAAGTCCAGACAGCAGCTATGCCTGGCTACGAGAAACAAGCAAAGCAAGCTCAGGCTGCCGCTCCGAATAAGATTGGAGGTTCGAGTATTCACAATAGTAGGATCGTCAGACCTGGCAATGTTGCCTCTAGACCAAGCTTACCCGGCAATGTCAGAGGCCTTCATAACACGAGCAGCGGCAGCGGCAGGGGAGGAAACTGGGAAACAGATTATACTCCCGATCGTGGCACACTCCCCTCAATCGTTCATGGTCCGTCTTTAGGCACAAAGTCTTCAGCATGGTCAAAAGGACCTCCAACTAGTCCGAAGCCGGCACTATGGTCTACCAAAGACCTGACCAATATGGTTCCCGAAGTCCGAGGCTCGTCAGCCACGGATGCAGCACATCAAGGCACCAGCTCTTCAGCTCATACGGCGGGCCTGAGCAGCGCGGCAAAGGCTAGACTGCCACCCGACTCTCATGGCAAAGAGACCAACGCACCATCACGTCATGCACAATCCTTTGCGTCCCGAGCCAGCGAAAAAGCTCCTGCTGCAGCTCAGAGACAGCCCACCTCATCCACCCCTAGCTCAAGTCTGCCACCTCACCTCCGTCCACCTCCTCAAGTCAGCTCAAGCTCTACTGCTCAGTCTTCGAAGAAGGACAGTAAAGTCTCATCTGAGATGATTGCTGGGAAGGCTGCAAAGTCTGCAAAGTTCGACAGTCCGTTCCCATGTACCTACGCTGATTGCACTCGTGGCTTCGTAAAAGAGAAGGATATGATCAGACACAAGGGAGAAAACCATGATTACTGCCGCGTTTGCAAGATAGACTTTGAGGACGACGAAGCGCTGCTCCGCCACAAAATCAATAGTGAGGACCATATCTGCTGTGTTGTATGTGGAGAAGACTTCCGTAGTGCGTCTGGTCGCGACCGTCATCAACGTCAGGTGAGATCAGATTCTCCATACGCCTTCATTCGTTGCTAACCCAAGCAGTTCCATGCCACCCAACAAGAGGTCAAGTGTGTTGGATGTGGATACATCTTCGATAAGGGTTCAGGCTTGATCGATCATATCTATTACAGCAAGTGCAGCAACAAAGGGGGCGTGTCTGCTGGCGAAGTCAACGAACTCAAGCTCAGAGAGGGTCGGGCGACCGCTGCTTTGTATATGGACCAAATGTCTCATGGGGCAAGCACTACAGCAGCGCAGATCGCTGCCTTGCAGCCTTCTATGCAAGGATCGGTGGCTGGGTATGAGTCGACTGCTGGTGGAGGTGTTCTCTTGGACGAGGATAACCCTACCGAAGATTCAATGCAGGAGGCCCTGGTCCCTGCTGGAGCAAATGTTGGGGATTCAAGCGCAAAGACTGAAGACCACGCATGGCCCACTATCGGCGAAAGCTTAGCTGATGGGGTAGATGCTATGCGGATTGGATGCTCGAGGGGTGTTAACCCCCAAACAGTCCCCAGACTCAGGGGATTCAAAGCCCCAGGTTGGGCTCATACAGAATCTCCGGAACGTAAACCAACTCCACTTAAAGGGGAGTGGACCGCTCCCACCATGCCAGACTATAGAAAGAATATGCTACCGTCTCAATCGGGCTTGGAAAGTATTATTCGGACAGACTGGGATTTCATGCGTTTCGAGCGTCACGGAGCTGACAACAACTTCCACTGTCCATTTGCTGCATGCGGGTATGTTGACTCATCCATTCAATGACACCAATCATGGTAGCTGACCATTTCTGGGTGTGCTTACGTGGACCTCGATGACCTGAAAGCGCATCTGACATCGGGGTACCACCAGGGAACGGATCATCGCTGTCTTAAATGCTTGAAAGTATTCAAGTCACCTGTGGCACTGATTGCCCACATGGAATCGGGTAGCGAACGCTGCCGTATGAGGGACACGCAATCCTTTGGATATGTGCTTCACGTGGTATCAGGAGGCTTCCTGGGTGTTCAAGGTCGCCACGCAGACGGGACTATTAAGATCGAGGCCCCGCAAGAGGTGGACGAAGAAAAGCGTCATATCATGCAGGTGGAGGACGACGAGGACGGACGTCCGAAGCATCCTGTTATGCTTCTACCTCATCAGCGGGCGTTGGCCCGCCGCCAAGGTGGTGAGTGGTAGAGGTTGATACTCTTTTTATCATACGAGTCAGAGGAAGTCGCCGGTTAGAAAGTGACTGTTTGTGGCTTGCAACCCAGGCATCATGCGAGGACTGGGCACTGCATGCCAACAAATGCACATATTAGCAAGGTTTCTCACCAAAGATCATACGAGGACGGGCGCTGTCTACTAATGGAACTCATATATCAGCAAGGCTTCTTACCCAAGAAGCAGACTGAGGTAAAGGGAGGCAAACGTGAAGCACTTCAAATTTTCCTCAAGATAGGTTTGCCAAAAGCACGTAGAATAAAATGCATGCATACATACGTATCCCACATGCCCGCCAGCGCCTACAAATGCTCGCTTGAATGCTTCGAATCTCACACTCCCTTCCATTCTCTGGATATCACTCCTCACTCCTCCTTCTCACCCTCCCTATCCTCTCCTCTCCTCCCACCCCCAAACCCCGGAAACACCTCCCTCACTTGCTCCATAATAATATCCCCATACCCCTTCCCAGCCTCCAACTCCTCCCTCTCCCTCTCCAACCTCCGCCTCTGCCACCCAGGCCTCTCATCCCCCATCCAAATCTTCCTCGCCAACCCCTTCACACCCTCCCCCTTCTCCACCTCCAACCCAGACCTCTCCCGTTCCCCACTAGCCGCATCCACCTGCGCCCCCATCACCCCCGTATTCCCCGTCCTCGTCCGCCCGAAGGCGAGTCCGTTGAAGGAAAATACCCAGGCGCCTGTGAGGGTGAAGGTGTAGAGGTCTAGTTTTCTGGGGGGGAGGATGATGAGGAGGGGGCAGGCTATTAGGAGGGTGTAGAAGAGGGGGCGGAGGGGGGTGGTGTTGCTGGTGGAGGGGGTGGGGCGGTCGGTTGACATTGTGGAGGGGGGTGTGGGTGGATAGGTGGAGGTGGTGGATGATGAAGTAGGTGATGGGTTGGTGGGTGCGCTGGATTGTGGGTTTGGGAGTTGTGGTTTTTGGGGGTTGGGGGGTTATTTATTGGCGTTGGGGTGGGTTTTTGGCCATGGATGAAGGGCGAGGAGAGGGCGTACTGTACAAATTTAGGTGGTTGATTGATAGTGGATTAAGGATTGTAAAAGAATTGGTAGTGGAGGATTTAAGAGAGCTGCGGCATGGGAAATGCAGGTTTCATTCAGTGATGTTGGAACGTTGAAGCTGGCCTGGGAAAGTCAATGTCAATTGTCGTCATGACCTGGAATCAAATTCTACGCCCAGTGTTCTCATTGCTGGATTTACTAATGTTCGCTATTTTATTTTATTTCTTTGCCTTTTGTTACACATTATTGATTGAAGACTAATTTATTTGTTTCTTATTTTTGGATGCAAAGATTTACTCTACTTGCGTGGGATTTGGAGTTTTAGGACGAAAGGGTTGATATTGACGATAATGAATGTCTGTAGAGTATCGCTAGCAAGAAGAAACTTGTAGAGAACGTTCACAGATTCAAGGATGTGGGAGCAGAAGTCTGATCATCAAGATTTCATTGACTTTGCGGTATACATAGATGCGGGCCAACAACAGCCAGACTTGGCCTCAACAACAATTGTAGAGCCCAATCAATGAGCTTCTCATCCCGTTAGCGCAATCCATGCAGCTCATAAAGCCGTTAACTGCTACTTCCCATCCGTTCATGAGCCTCATCGGAAACGTCATTTTTAGCGATAGCACGCTTGACCTCTTCCACAGACATCTGCACAAGATTCATTCCTGCGATCCCTTCATCTTTGCTTTCATCGTCACCATATCCAATCATGCCATGCGCTATACTATCCTGGAAGTTTCCTGATCTGGCGAATAGAGCTTCTAAGAATTGTTCAACTCCGTGATTCTTGACCAAGGCCTGTATTTCCAAACGAGCGAACATTGACGGGGAGGAAACGAGTAGGTAAAGCAGGTTGACAACGGCGAGATAGAAGGCTTGATGAGCTTGAAACGTAGCATAGCCATCGGTGGTTGATTGTCCTTCCATGAGGCTATTGGGATCAGGGAAGAGAAAAGGTGCTAGTGTGGTCAAGACTTCTGGTGTTGCGAAGATGGACATCTCTGCATCCCCCTCTTTCCTGTTTTGATTGATCTTGTCCGTGGCAATGATCTCATCCTTCAGCCAACCAACAGCGCTACCCTTGAGGTTTTCATATGGGCAGTGCTCGAGTGTGTCTCGTATAAATGACAGGCGCACATGGTCTGAAGGGTGCGAATGGAGGATCGTAGAGGTCAGAAGATGGGTGTGGTATCGTAGAACAGGGGATGGCATGTTCGCGGATAGAAGAGAGAGACGTTGCAGTATGTTGTTGAACATCGAATCATTGTCTACAGGAATGCCTTGCCCAGCACTCATAATAAGGAAGCCAAGAAAGAGCACGGCATCGATCAGTGGCTCAGGCTCTGCTCCTGTACTACCAGTGGCCGCATTGCCGAGGGAGGTGGCAATTATTGCTGCGAAATCGGGAACGAGGCGTAGAAGTGGTAGTGAAGCTGGGGCATCAAAAAGCGCCGAGGAGGCGGCCATCGTTGCCAGGAGGTACAACGAGCCTGTCCTAGACAAGGGAACATCGGACGCTGTTGAGGGTAGCGCTTCCTCTTCTTCCATCTCCTCTTCGTCCGCCTTCATGATGGAGGATAGAAGATCCTCTGCACTGATCTTGAGATCTCGAAGGAGTGCCTAGGAAGTCAGCATATAGATGATAGGCTCGAGCGTACTACTTACCAGTATCTGGCCAATTACTGCATCGCGCTGGTGCAGATTCTCTTCCTCCACAAAAAGACTGCTGTATGTTCTTCTCCTCGGCATGTTCTTCTCTGGATGTTGCTTCTCCTGGTATCTACCGGACCAGGCCATACCAGGCACATCCTCATCCAATACCATCGACGACATATACCCCTCCGTAATAAAGGTCAGGAAAGACTGGAACAGCCTGGTCTGCAGGGCTGCCTCATCAACGCCTATAGCCTCATCACTTCCTTCGGGATCTGGCGCCGATTCTGGCGTTGCCCGCGTCAGTACCTGGGAGCTGCTCTTGCGGGGTGGTAGTCTTGGACGCTTGCTACCAGACAGGTCTTTGATGAAGCCCAAGACAGCTTCTGTAGCCTCTATTCGTCCTACTACTTGCATGTACGCTGGAAGCATAGCTTGCAGGGAAGTCGAGAGGAAGCGGCTGGGGTACTTCGTTTTGATGCGGGGATGGAGAATGGCAAGCATCTCGATCAGGCTGGTGAATTTGAGGGCCTTTGAAGGGGGCTTTGCTGTCTCTGTAGACCTTCGAGCAGGATGCACGTCGGACCCAGGTTCCTGTCCTTGTGCCTTTGCATCTTGTATCTCGAGCTCATTCATTTTCTCAGCTTCTTCTCGGAGTTCTTCATCCTCCTCGTCCTCCTCTTCCTCGTCTCCGTCCGCTAAACCTTCCAGCAGTTCTGTGACCTTGAGAACGACCTCTCGTGGGTTTCCAAGTCGCGCAACATCTTGCAAACATTGCTGCGAAGCTGGCAGGAGTGGTAAGAGTAAATGGACAAGATCCCAGCCAATGTTTGTAGTGAGTGTTGTGTCTTGCAGGATGTCGTGTAGCGTGGGCAATTGCTCGGCTGTAAGGTTGTACTCGAGCAGAGTAAGGTATGAGATGTAGTCAGTCTCTGGCGGCAGCGCCTTTAAGAGAGGGTTATCTGACTTGGCTACCATTTTTGTAGAGAACTACAGGCAATTGACTTCGGCGAGAGATTTGTATTGGCTAAACCAGATGAGGAGTAAATAGACGAGCCAATCAACTCGTTATCAGTGAACTCTGAGCTTGCTCCAATTTCGCCGCCGCCAGCAGATCTAGACCCTAACGATAGTGAACATAGTGTGAAGATAGTCAGACACGGCTCGATCAGAGTCTAAAGGCAAGTGCTATGAGTAACAGAAAAAGAAAAGATGTCAACCATGGAGAACTTGACTTCTTCAGCAAATCTACGCAAGGAACTGTATACAAATATTTGGCCCATCCTGCAGTCTACTCGCGAGCCGGCATTAGCCCCGCATATTGCACTCCTTGAGCTCCAGCCAGGAGATATAAGGCCAGTAGAATGGACAACAACATCATTCGACCATCTGTCAAAGCCAATGATGAGAACCGTCTCGCAGAGCTAGGCTACGAGCAAGAGCTCACGCGCAATTGGTCATTGATACACAACTTTGGTGTCTCATTCTCCATTATTGTAAGTATTCTAAGTTGGGCATACTATTTTCATCCGATGTTCAAGATGGCAGACACGAATTAAAGGCCGACTCTACCAACCCGCTGAATGTCGAAAAGGAACAAAGATGGATTCGGAGCTACGAACCGATTGGATTGATTATTTTGGGATGAAGCCAGCAGCTGACCAGATAACAGAGTATAATCACAGGCATCACCACGTATGAAGTCCTCAAAGTGCGCATCATTGACAAGTATTGATTAATGAAACATTCAGACTTTTCGAGTATGGCTTGTCCACGGGAGGACCAGGCGTCATGTCCGTTGGCTGGCTCGTCGTTTGCTTCTTCAGTAGGTTGTCTTCGGGAGGTAATCCCTCGAGTATCGCTAAGTAGGCTCAATGTAGCCATGTTCGTTGCTCTTGGCATGGCAGAGATTGTCTCTGCAGTTCCAACCAGTGGGGGACCCTACTTCTGGGCGGCCATATTGGCTCCTCGTGGTCAAGCAGCATTTTGGTCTTGGGTTACTGGCTGGTGCGTCATACTGTCTTAGATATGAGCATAGGCATTTCGCTGTTGAATATCTGGGTCCTTGCACTTTGTTCTGACTACTATTCTCAGGTTCAACTTTCTTGGCCAGGTAGCAGTGACCACCGGTATCACGTTCGGCTGTGCAGGTCTGATATCGACCACAGCTACCGTAAACACGTCTTACACCCCGACTGCCGCTAAGACAATAGGGATTTATGCCGCTCTCTTGACATCTCATGCTCTCATCAACAGCTTCGGTGTCTCGATACTGCGGTACCTAAACAATCTCTCGATCCTGCTCCACAGCGTAGGAGTATCCTGCTTCGCCATCGCGGTGCTCGCTAAAGCGCCAACCCATCGGAGCGCAAAGGAAGTATTCGCTACGTTCTACGATGGCACCGGTGTGACGCCGAGCCCAGGTTGGAGCGTCAGGGCAAGCCCAGCATACGTAGCTGTAAGACACTTTCCGGAGTCTTTCTACCCCTATTAATTCCCCTCCCTGACTCTGAAGGGAAATTTTTTGGAGTGTGATCGTGGAGTCTTAAGTCCCGAGCCATGTCTTGCTACCCAACTTTCCGTCCCCACCTTCCGTCATGAAGGCATAATGCTAACGCCCAAATTGCTAGGTGTGCGGCATCTTGATGGCTCAGTACACTATCACTGGTAGGAGAAGATCTTCACTACATCTATTACGCAACTTATTTTTTACTATAATTAGAATAACTCTTTCTAGGCTTCGATGCGTCCGCCCATCTGTCCGAAGAAACTCATAACGCAGCTTGGAATGCACCTCTGGGCGTCCTCATGTCCGTCGGTGTGTCGGCGGTCTTTGGCTTCTTCTTAGTGATAGCGCTCCTCTTCTCCATCCAGGACTTTGACACCACGGTCGCCAGTGATGTTGGTCAGCCAGTTACCCAGATCCTCATTGACATCTTTGGAGACAAAGGCGCCATTGCACTGATGACACTCGTCATTGTGTGCGTATGGCATGCTGGACTCTTTTCTATGACCTCTAATTCTCGAATGATGTTCGGCTTCGCGCGTGACCGTAAGGCACTTCTCGCAGTCTTTAGTCCCTTATCTCATACCCTTTCTGGAGTCTCAAGACATGTTTCTGGAGTAGGGTCATGGGTATTTGCCCCTAGTTACTCCTAAAAAATCTCTTGCTACTCAACTTTTCATCTTGGATGGGTAATGCTGACTCCGGAATGTGCACAGGTGGACTCCCTCGATTCTTCAATTCGGTTAACATGCGGTTTGCAGCCCCCATCCGCACAATCTGCTTGGCTGCATTCCTAGCGTTTCTGCTGGCCATTCCCTCGCTTGGCTCTAGCGTGGCTTTCGCAGCTGCAACTTCGATCGCTACGATTGGGCTATACATATCCTACGGTCTTCCAATCCTCATCGGACTTATGTATCCTTCCCAATTCAACAGCATCAAGGGGCCATTCAACCTGGGATTCGCATCGCGCCCGATTGCCGTTGTAGCAGTCCTATACGCTGAGGACTTGCAAGCATCATCGCCCAGTAACCAAATTTTCTAATCTTCCCTCAATGCGTCGCATCCCAATTCGCAGGTTTCTTGGCTTGCAACGCAAGGAGGATTCCCTTGTCCCTGCTTATACTAGAGCGCAGTCATGTCTGTCAGTTCCACTTCATAAGGAGGATATTCTATCTCGACTTACCGAGTGGCCATGGTATTACCACCACTGTAGCTGTTGTAGCCCGCTTGTATGGCATACGTGGTGTTCCATGCTGCCAGCACAGCTTTCCAGTCGGTATGATCTTTCGATGTGCGGTGGATGGCTCTTAGTCCTGTCATCTTGGTGTGTTCTACGTTTGATGTTAGTATTTAACTAGAAGAATGGGAGATTACAGTGCTAACTTACGATCCTGTCGTACCCTCCACTCGACTTTGTCCTTGTCTGAAAGCCATTCAGGAGGTGTGGCTGCAAACTCTGAGCCCGCGGGAGCTGCATTTGCGCCATCTTGGGAACCGCCGCTAGCTTGGGAGCTCTGGTCATGCCCGAGGAGATCATGATCAAGCGCATCAAGCTCTGCAGGGGCTTTCCCTTTGGAGTCTTTGTTCGACGAGTCAATCGCAGAGTCGTCGGTCATTGTTTCGTCATCGTCAATTGTCGAGTTATCTGTGACTGAGGTTCCTTCGCCCATGGCAGTCTGTATTCTAGGGTCCACCTGAGAAGAAGTCAATACATCGATCGAGACACGAGGTCTGAAACAGAATGCATGGCCTACCCCGTATACACGTATGTACGACTCGAGCATCTTCTGGCACCCATTGGGGTCTAGATGGACGCAAACATTGACGAGACTTGATGTCTCGAAGGTCTTGTTCTTGTTATCGCAGGATGTAAGAAGATGTGTCACGAGTGGCACGACGTCGCCAAAATTCTGCTTGCAGACCTTGCAAATCCACCCTTTACCATTCTTCTTCGCAGACGCAACGACTGACATCTCGTTAGCACTGAGGTTGATGTAGTGTTGCGAAGCCATGTCGACATTGATGTTTTGAGATTGCCGAAGGTTGTCCTGAGTAAATGTCGAATGGTGGACTTAATAGTCTTGTGCAAGAAGAGTGTCAATGCCTTTTTGTGTTCACGGAGATACACAATGGTGTTGATTGTCCTCGGTAAAGGTAAGTCATGAACCACGAAGAACGCTAGCTGGAGTGATGGGACAATGCCGATAAGCCTATACAAAGAGTGATGTTAGGTATAGAAAGAGTGACGGCCGGCATATTGCCACTCAATTTCACCATATTCTTGCCACCTAGAGATTAGCAAAGACAGTGCCAGGAACCGAAACAAATGTCATGGAAATAGATGGTTATATATTTACATATCAATAATGATGATTATACAGACATTCAAAGAGGACAACTTGAGTATCGCTCTTACGAAGAGCCCTGCTTATGACTCGGGTTCATCGCCTGATGACGGACAGCCTACCTGCAAGACCGGTCGATTCACTATGCGAAAGGAGACATAGTACCCATTCACCCTGTTGATCGCTGGCGAGAACGCTCGAGTACTGTTAGCATGCAGCATTACTAAATCTTCGCTCGCCTAAAGGCCCTGGCGTAAGATGCCATCTCGCTGCTGTAGAAGCCGGACATGCTAGATTCCAACTGTCTTTCTGGGGAGGTGAATGATCTTGGCGATAATCCTGTGAAGTACTACATGCCTGGAACTTTTCCCAAAGAAAGGTTGAATGTTCACCAGCTTGTGCGGCGTCAGTGGCTGACCGAGTACCGCGCTGACGGTATATCAACCGGGTCCATTGGCGTCGAGAAGACCATCCGAAGATGCCTGATATCAGCTGGCGTGGTACTTTCACTCGTAATTGGCTGCGGTGGTTGTCTAATGGAAGATAGTGCGGCGGAAATCTTGTACAGCTTTCGAATGCCGACTTCGACTGCCACAACGTAGAGCTCTTGACCATTCTCACTCCATGCCACGCTGTATGGAGACAGGTGCCATTCTTCCTCACTCTGTTGCGTGGGCATATCATTTATAGACATGTGGGCACGAAAATCTCTAATGTTATTTATCACAATCACTCGATTTCGATCACTTGGATCTGATGAACCCTGTTTCTTCAAGAATGCAACGGAGTTCCCATTCGGGGAAAAAACGGGATTCGAGGACCTGCCTTTGAAGCCTTTGACCCTAATGATTTGAGGCCTCGGCCTTGAGACTTCAGTGAACGTCTGAAGTGGAATGTAGTACACGTTGGAAGTAGGAGGATCCGGCGCTGTGCCTTTGGCGAGGAAGACAATGCCACTGGTGGAGATATCAAAGTCTATGGAAGTTCCAAACGGCGAGCGAAGCGGTGATTCTAGGCCCGTACCCCTTAAAGCATTGTTGAACTTGGTTGGAGAGACTATATATTTCGTGTCCACCGTGCTGTTCCGCATGGCTTTTCTCCGTAGAGTGGTATACCAGATGGCATTAGACACCTCTCCGCCTATGCTTCCCGCGGAGGAACTCTTTTGAGGGTTGTAGGGATTGCCGTTCGATGTAGCCGGACATGAGACCGCGATAGCAATATCTTTGTACTCGTTGTACAGCTTTTGCAGCTTAAGGTGTGTAGCCTTAGCTTCGAATCTTCCTGCACAGTGACTGCTGACCGGCAGTGACAGCATCTTGAGAGTATTGATGTTCTTCCCAGCGTCATCGGCGTCTCCAATCCAGACCTCTGTTGCCCCAAATTTCACATCTTTTAACCAAATAACTTGATTCCCCATTCCCAGCCATCTGACTTCCCTGACCGCTGGGTCGTTCGAGAAGAGGACCGATGTATTCGTTTGGAGGTCTACCACCCTGGTCTCTGTGATATTCGCGTGATTTCTAGGCGTCTGGATATTGACTGTGTAGAGAGCTTTGGTCGCTCTATGGTTCGGGATGGAAGCAGAACGACGAGAGAAGGTGGGAGTCAAACTGTTGAATGAATACTGCGTTAGATAGTAAAATTAATATGGCCTCAGTTGGGGGCCAGAGATAAACAACAATCCGGCCTACCTCGTCGTGGAATCAGCTTCCGCTGTCCTCGAGGACATGCTGAAAACCGACCTCGGACGCATTGATCACTCCGTTGCCATTGCCCACAGATGACCAATCGACCCGAGATAATGTAAATCAGAAGCAATGTGCGATGAGAGTGAGTTCGATTGACCTGCGTTTTTCTGCATTTTGCCGCAATGCTGGAGGCCTTTTTGCTCACTTTCGTTGCGGGGGTGAGGCTCCCACGCGAAGGCTTCGGGGGGGAGGCACGGGTGGTGCATAATTTAAATAACAGCTTGCAACTTCCTCCAAAGCTTTCAACAATATACTAACTTCAGGGTAACTGGCTTCCATATGATATACTCGCTGTGGGCATAAAGTAGTGGTAAGCCCCCCTTCCTCCTGACCATGAATTCTACCAGAGCCTACATTACTGACAGCAATGTAGCCTCTCCATACCCTAGCCTGACGCAATGGCACAAGAAGAAGCCCTACATCGCTCTCTGCTGCGTGACACAACACCTTACTTAATCTACATCCTACTCGTTGCCGCCGTTGGGCCCCTCCATTTTGGCTTCCATCTAGTAGGTGACTTCCTTCTTGAATATGATCACATACATGCTAAAGACGAACAGGCGGAGCTTAACGCACCGCAAGATGTTATCACCTGCGAGAAGAAGAGCGTTACAGCCAAGACCCTCCATGCAAGCCTCCCACAGTGCATCCAGATGAACATCGACCATTTCGCCGTCGTATCCTCCATCTACACCCTTGGTGGCCTCCTAGGAGCTCTCGCAGGGGGTCCATTATGCAACAAATATGGCCGACTTCTCACCATGCGCCTCACTACAATCTCCTTCATCATCGGACCCATCTTCGAGAGTCTTGCTCCTAGCATCGCCCTCCTATCATTCGGAAGGTGGATCTCAGGGTTGGGATCTGGTGCAGCTCTTGTGGTGGTACCAATCTATATCTCAGAGATCGCGCCACCGAATGAGAAAGGCTTCTTTGGATCCTTGACCCAGATCATGGTCAATGTCGGAATACTGCTTGCTCAATTGCTGGGCTACTTTTTGAGCAGAGACAATATGTGGAGGATCATACTAGCTGTTGCAGGTGGTATTGGACTTGTACAGCTGCTAGGTCTGGCCATTGTGCCTGAAAGCCCCAAATGGTTAGCTGAGCACAGATCTCCGCAAAGAGCAAGAGAGATTTTGCGAAAGATGAGAGGCCGCAAAGCAGACTTGGAGGACGAATGTGCGGCGTGGAACGTTGACAGTAGTGTTGACGATATATGTATGCGTATCCTAAATGCCGAGATAAGCCGGACTAACACCTGAGCAGCGGAAGAAGAGTCCTTGCTCAACGCTCCAGCTGGCACGCATCCAGGGAAAAATCCCGACGCGTCGTCACAATCGGTGGGTATCTTCAGCGCCTTTATGCGCCCGAGATACAGACCTGCTGTCATCGCAGTTGTTGCGGTAAGTTGTACTCTGTCGCAGTTACGTCCGATTTTCGGGTTGCTACCCTCCACATCTCCTAAAATTCGGGCTTTTATTCTCCACGGCTTGCCTCATAATCAACACTTGCGAACTGGTGCTGACCAACGTCTTTTCTCTAGGTAATGGGCGCACAACAATTGACTGGTATTAACAGCATCGTCATGTATTCCGTCAGCCTGCTCTCGGCTCTGCTACCAACAACTGCGGCTCTGATCACAGTTGCTGTGTCTGCTCTTAACCTCTTGATCACCACCCTTTGCGCGCCGCTATCCGACAAAATAGGTCGGAAGACCTGTATCCTTCTCAGTATAGCTGGCATGGGTACCAGTGCCATTCTACTTGCTGTAGGACTTGGCGAAGGCGTTAAGATTCTGGCTGCTATAGCCACACTGTCATTTGTCGCTTCATTCGCTGTCGGTCTTGGCCCTGTACCCTTCATCCTTGCTAACGAGCTCGTCGGACCTGAAGCCGTCGGTGCCACCCAGAGCTGGGCTCTGGCGGCCAACTGGATTGCTACCTTCATTGTTTCGCAGTTCTTCCCAATCCTGAACAAGGCCATGGGTGAGAGAGGCAGAATCTACTACGTATTTGCTGGAGTAGCATTGGTTCTGGGAGGCTTCATTGCCTGGTGGGTACCAGAGACGAAGGGCAAGAGGGGAGTAGACGAGGTTTGGGGAAGGCGCGAGGCTCGGGAGAGGGTTGAGTAAAACCAGTACAGAACTGCATGCCTTAGAATGAACGCGTTGCCCGCTCGCATTGAAGCTTGAAAGCACCATCATTCCTTCACTGATCGGTTCCAGGCGAGCAGAGGACGCACAGTTTGGACGGATTGATGAGAGCAGACTTTAGGGCCACTTTGCCAGCGTCAGGCGGTTTTTTGAGTGGATCTGGCGCCCGTTGTATCAGCACTCTTGCCATGACACGCTGCATGTGGATGCCCGAGCGCTTGCCAAAGATTGGCTTCTGTCCTTTCATCGTCTGCAATTTCAAAGTTCCGCAACCCTCCTCAGCGGTACGAGCCGCAAAAGATTCTTAGCGATGTCCCAAACAGCTGAACAAACCAGGAATGATCTTATCATCTCATACAGGATGTAGACTACGACACCTACACACCCCGGCACTTGTGTTGGATCGGTCTATTGGCATACATCACAGTTGTCCGACAGATTCGCCTCCTTTGGTACTCCGTGCTACCTCGACCTGTTCTTTGGCTATTCCGCACTCATCCGAATACGCCATGTTCTATTTTCGATTGCTTGTCCAGCATTGACAGCTTTGGGTATTTACTCGAACACCTTGACTCCCTGGGCACACTCATCCTCTGCAGGTTCAAAAGGCTTGCGCCCAAGAAAATTAGCCTACAGGTCTCACAGCCGTGCGTCATGGCTCAAGCTCATGGAAAGGCGTTGGAATCATCAGAGCCTAACGATCAAGAGCGACTTGAGTTCTTCTCATTACCTTTAGAGATCCGGATTCAGGTTACGGAGTATGTGCTTGTGCCTGGAGAAATCCACCTGAGGCCCGCGCCTTTAAATCGCCCGGAGCCAAGGTCAAATGCGATCCAAAAGGGAGTCAATCACTTCATCAACTGGCGTCGACGATTGGGTTATGCATGTAAACATGATTGGGGTGAGAACGAGGATCCTCACCATATTCTGGGAGTCCAATTCCTGGCAACCTGCAAGCAGGCTTACGAGGAGGGTCAGGAGATGTAATACTCGAAGAATATTATCTTCCTGGCGGCTGGTCCCTGGCAGAACTCTTTGGAGATTTACGAAAAGATGCAACCGAATCACTTTCATATCATCAAATTTATTGGTGTCAAAGTCGGCCTACAAGATGTGACGCCAGTCGCATTCGAAGATATCCAGAAACTATACACATACAGGGAAACCATACGTAGTAGCCAGATACTGGATTTTGTTCGGCACATAGGGGACTTGAAAAACGTGAAGCTCGCGATCCGCCATGAGTCGACTTTGCTCGAAGGAATTACGCTAAAATACCACTACAATGAAGAGAATTAGCCTCTTCGTGGAGGAGATTGCCATGCATGCTCGAAAGATCTGCGCAGATTGTTGCAAAAGGCTGGAATGGCTATAAACACAAAGATTGAGGGTATATTTGTACGCGATGACTGGAAGGCATAAGAGAACGCAGCCAAATACAGGCAGCTTCGTTCGCACAAATGAGGTCGTTGAGAGAGGACTTCCTTGCGCTGCGACCTATTCGGGAGTGCATTGTTTTGATTCATATTTCGTTGACATACTACGAATATTTTCATGCTACAAAGGGGGGAGCTTTGTTTGTTGAATCTATATACCTTCGCTCTGCTAAGAATCGTCCCAAAGCGAACCATATCAAGCACTATCCAAGAAAAGTTCTTGTCAGTAATCGAGCATACTAATGATCATAGCTTAGGCTTGTCAGGATGTCAGTGGCAGAATCGCTCGCTTTGTTTCCTCAAGTCTCCGAGCTGGCAGCTTGCTATTTGTGTAGATCTTTAAGCTGTGGGCACCAGGTATCAAGAGTTAAGGACCTGTCAGTTTCCAAATGTCTTAGCCGCAAAATTCTCGTTCTCTACAGCTAGCGAGTCGTAATTACGTTGTTTCTCTGGTGTTTGGGCTTCAACATCGTTGCTGCCGATAATACCCGAGCTGACATCGTATAGTTATAAGCTCTAGAAGGCCCACGGTCATAGAGGAGCCGCTGTTATCTAAAAGGCACACGGGAATAGATACACATACGCCTTTTGGGGTCTGTCTGAATATTAAGCATGGCTTGAAAGCTAGGATCTTCAGAAATCTCAGGACGTACAAAGGCTTTTCCGTGGTTTGGAAGCCTTGTTCGACACAGTGTCATCACTTTGAGTTCGCATCACTCCTTCTCCAACGCTTTCGGCTTGATCGACATCTAATTACCATGCCCAAACATTTCCACGATCTTTCAAACCTCTGTGCTATCCATGACCATGAACCCCGAGCATCGCACACTGCGTGCTCTGAAAAGCGTCTGCAAATTAAAATTCCCACAGGCAAAGGATAGAACAAAGCAGATTTCCGTACTTATCACTTCCTCCAAAAGTTCGAAAAGATAATGGATCTGGTCCTCGTGCAAGGCGATATCCATATCTGCGTTGCTAATGTGCTCCGACACATAAGCAACGACACATGGAACTTCCAACACATGGGCTAACACACAAGGCGTTTCTAAAAGTGAACCCCAACTTGGACCATTACGTAGATCCGTTACCTTTCACAATTCACCCAACCATGGCAACATCCCACCAAACCCTCGAATACCTAAGTCTGCCAGCAGAAGTGCGCAACAAAATCATGGGTTACGTGCTCATGCCAGGTGACGTGCATCCTCACGTCCCACTATCAGTACCAGCAAAGAAACGAGCTTTCGATCCGAAATCTATCCGGAATGCCATGTTGGCTGCCGTACGTGAAGTGAATTACGAACTAGTCCTGAAGACATTGTTGGCTGTCATGGGTGGAGTGTTGAGTGGCCTAGTTGCCCCATTTTTCGAGGCCTACTCCAGGCGAACAATCCAGCCTGGCTTCCAGCTTCTGGCTACCTCTAAGCAGGTATACTTCGAGGGACGGCAAATGTTCTACGGTACCAACATATTTCATTTACCACGTGGCAATCTCGAGGACACGATGAAGTGGCACGAAAAGCTACTTCCGGAACATAAAGCGATGATAAAGCGTGTCCAGATAACGATGAGCGTAGTAGATCTTACACCGGTGGCCATGGAAGACTTTGACATCTGGAGATCTGCGGACATCCATCGACGCTGTTCAGTACATGATTGTGCTGCTACCTACCTGCGAAGCCGAGTGTGGAAGCAGAAGTTGGATTTTCTGCGGGCCTGGAAAAGTTTGGAGACTGTGTACATCGATTCAGGCTGGGGCGCTATCCCAGTTCACGGTAGGATCTTCGGCCAGCTAGCTGATCAGTATCTGGGAATAGTCTTGGACAATGCACTCATAGAAGTCAGGGCGCAACTAAGAAGCATGATTGGCACCATGGGGTGGGAAGCTACGCGAGATTTGTTGGCAGGTGGTGCGAGGCGAGGCTGTGTGTAGCTTCCGTGGCGCCAAATTTCGAATGAAGGCTGAGCAGCTTGTGATCGAATACTTGAGAAACTCGAATACACGACTGGGATAAACCACTCTTCTTTATATCTGGACATTCTTTCTGAATTCTTGTTGTTTATACGACACCTCGACTTTGACATTTCATTGCCGCAGCTTTAGCGTTTATCTCATAGAATATGTCTCGTTCTTCCTCCTATTTTTTCAACCTCATCGAGATGGATGTAAAAATGACTATCCGAAAGGGCATATTTCGCTACTTCGATCTTTTAGGTGAGATACGAAACAACATTATGCGTGACGTGCATCCATGGATGCGCGCCCGACCTGTTCTACAGCGCCAGAGCAGACCAAGCACCATCTGGAAGGCCCTTTCCACCTTTCTGTGCTGGCTAGTGATGTCTCTGGCCACGTACCTCATGATCGTAAGGCGTGAACCAAAACCACGGCCTATCCTGAGGGCAAAGTGGCCAGGTTTCCAATCGCTAGCTACTTGCAGGCAGGCCTACCTCGAGGGCCATATTATTTTCTATTCGGATAACGCTTTCCATATTACCCCCGGCCCGGTCAACACTTTGCTTGCCTGGCGAAAAGGTCTACAGCCGCAGCATAGGGCTACGATCAAGTCGGTCTGTCTTAATCTCACTATCGCCGACCTTACGCCGCTTGCCTTGCGAGAAGTTGACAGAATGCGGCAGGTATGGGGAGAGGAAAGAAACTTCGAAGAGGAGGACCGTAGCGAATATGAGCACATGGCCGTCGTCATCGGTTACTACCTGCGCAACCAAGTGTGGCTACCGAAGCTGCAACTGCTTAGGCAATGGCAGATGCTAGACTTGGTCCTACTCAAATCCACGAAAATCACGATACCCTCAGACGGCGCAGACTTCCGGCAATTAAATGAACGGCATTTCGCCAATTTTTGTACAAATGCTGCGATTGAGCTGGGAGATAAGTTGGTTGTGATGGTGCGCGAAGTGGGTTGGGAAAGGACGAGAAAGTGGCTAGTTGAGAGAGCTTAGGCTATGTAAAGCGAGATTTCATGGTTGCATCCCCTGCTTCATGCTACATCATCAGCTCTAGGGAGGGTTTTTTGGCTCGTCGTGTGCATCTTTGACGCTTGAACTTTTACGCTCCGCGAGCACTCTTGCTGATTGATGAGGCTTTGTTGAAGCATAGAGACGCCGGTCCTTTGGGAAGCATCGTCAATTTTGGCGAACCGCCAGCCTTTTTAAATGCCTTTTGTCTCGCGGTCTAGCTTTCTGAAAGGTATCGATGTTAGTCTACATGATCCAAGCGGGAGGTCCTGGGAAAATTTGGTTCAATCGGTTGATCACGGATGACAAGTCTGGAAAAGAGAGATCTCAATAGCTTCATTGAATGCCACAATCCCTGGACCAATTACCATTTGACCAGTCTCAGAAACATGTTTTCTTCAGCAGTCAAGATCGTGCCGCCAAACAGTCAACGGTTCAGATCGATAACGGTCTTAGTGCTGGGCTGAGCTTCGCCGGAATGAACGGTACTTCTATAGAAATGGCAACCTCTTGACCGACATAGAATGTAAACAGTTGTATTTTGCTACGCAACTTAGGTGTTCCTCATTCTCGTCACTCAAATGTTTTGGGTATTGCAAGATTTGCTTATTGTCCTGCCAAGCCCTTACTCGGCCAGAAGTAATCTATGCTGGCATAATGGATGGGATAGCTATACGTCTATTCCCCCAGAGCCTCATCAGCCATCATGAACCCTCTATTCGCTCTCGGCTTGTTCTCCCTGGCCTGCGCCGCCGTTGCAGGCCAGAATAGTCCTAGATCATCCCCCTTAGGCACAAAAGTCGGCGGCGGCATGATACTCAACGATTGGCCGCTCGGCTGATTGATCGTACTCATTGTGAAAAGCAGCTGCTCCAAAGCGCACAGGTACCCTACAGCCTTCTCGATAGACAGCCGCAACTGTTTGAGAGTGATTCCCTCTTCACCAAAATTTGGAGAATGGCAGCAGAGTATACGGGAAGTCCTGGGGGCGCACAAACGGGTTTCAGCGCACAGTTCGCTTAATGGGGGCGCACGACTAGATACTTAGATTTATATGGGGCTCTCACCAAAATCTAAGTACCTATTTATACCCTACTATCGTCGCTATCGGTGACCGCCATTTGCCCTATATAAATATTTTTAACCTCTACACCTCTATCCTTCCTATATACTAGTTACCCTTACCTTATTATTCCCCCTTAAATTATATCGCTGTCGCCGTTATATCGCTGTCGCCGTTATATCGTTATTGTTATATCTTTATAGCTCCCTTATCCCGACCTTAATCCCGAAATCGCACTAAGTCATCGGCAAATCTCAAAAACTCCTGCCAAAACCCCAGTTGCCGACCGCGCGGATAGGGCTGGCAGCGTCCTGCCAGCAACTTTTACCAAGAAAAGTTACTGACAGGACGCTGCTAGTAGCCCTAATTTACGGATAGGGCTGCCAGCGTCCTATCAGCAGGTTCAGCAAATCAGGGGTCCGGGCAGGTGACTTTCAGCAGGTTCAGTAAGTTAGGGGTCCGGGCAGCATCCTATCAGTAACTCCGGGTTAATTTCAGCAGGATTAGTAACTTCAGTAACTTATATATACTATCAGTATACTAACAGTAGCCAGCCCTATCATAGAGCTGAAATAAATGAAGTTCTATAATCGTCGCCATTAACGGCAGCGACCCCTAGCGACGACTACCAACGCCAGCGACCTACCGGGCCCGGAATAATAAGTTTTGGTAAAAGTTCTCGCGGGGGCGTCACCCGGGCATATCCGGGGAGTATGCGCACATGAATACCATGCCATTTCGCATACCATGGCGCATGCCTTGGCGCATGCCATAATTGCGCATGCCATGGGGGGCTTTCGTCTGATGTTTTAGGGGCTGCTGCGGGGGGCGTACATCGCATGCTATTCAGGATACCTTTGCGCATGCCATTCGCATGCCATTCGCATGCCATTCAATGGCATGCGCAAGCTGCGCACGCCATTGCGCATGCCAATGCGCATGCTATAGGGCATGTAATGGGCCTATTCGTCTGATATTTGAGTTGCTGATTATTTATCGAGTTGCTGAACCTGCTGACAGCAAGTACTATTTGCTGACAGGACCCTGCCCGGACCCCTGACTTACTGATCCTACTGAACCTCGGGTACGCTTCGGATTGGCGTGGGGATCCCCAAAGGGAATGCTAGCGTGGGGTGGGGTGGGGTGGGGCTTGGGGTGGGGATCGCGGTTCGATCCCCACCCCAAGCTAGGGTGGGGTGGGGTGG
>JAABUW010001116.1_pt1 | contig 47524 bp, 80 predicted proteins | sample 5560081 | NCBI WGS metagenome assembly JAABUW01 (sample SAMN10711882, study PRJNA513363) | rock metagenome | isolation source: Antarctica rocks | place: Antarctica: Victoria Land, Knobhead sud | reverse complement strand
TGCACAGGAATGCCGCACGCTGTGCTCCAGCGCTGGGCTGACTTGCGCGCGCAATTTAGCCTGTTTTACATCACATTAGCTGCCCCTAGTCAGGGCCATTATCATTTCAACAATCGAAGGCAAGGCGGAGGTCATCACCGACGCGGGGACTGGGGGAAAATCTCACTGGAAGCAGGTGCATGGCGGCAGCTGGAAGTACAAAAGATGCTCTTTTCTGGTATCACAGGCCAGGCGACGGTCCCAGGGCGCCGGGCGACGGGCGTCCCAGGCCGGACGACTTCCTCGCCCTGGGCGTGCGGGGCCCTCCTGGGCGGGCGAGGCCCCCTTCTTTGGCGCCATCGCTGCAGGCGTGCTGGGCCGATGGCGCCGCGTGAGCCCCGCGACCCCGCGGCTCAGCCTGACCGCATCCCACCTGACCGACGAGTGGAAATTCAGGCGAGGCAGCGCTAGGGCAGCGCTGGTGCTCGGCTTAGGCACAGGGAACGGTGTGTGCTAGTAACACGCACTCTGCAATTTGCCGACTTGTTCCAGAGGTACAACCAGCAAGCTCGCCCTCCTCGGACCCACGGCCTTTGATGTACGGGCATGGTTGAGCACAACACGTTCGCGCAGGAAGCCACCAGGCTGTTTCGCGAGCGTTACCCGCCCAAGCTGCAGGATCTGCTGGCCCTTCGGCCCAGGCCGCAGCCCGGCTCAGCGCTTGACAGTTATGCCTTCCACCTTGTGATGATCACCATCTCGTTCAGGGCGCCCGTCGGCAGCGAGGAGCAGCGCATCGCATTCGAGTGGCTCGAAGGCCCTGGCATGTGAGCGGAACCGGCTGCCTTGGGTGCTATATGCAACACCGTGTCGTGTGCAGCTCGCGCATGTGACCTGATACAGCTGGATCGTTTGCTCGCAGCGCGGACTACTTTTCTGGGGTCAAGCCCAAGTCAGACTGAGCCTCCTCGCTGGATGGGCGGGTACGCAGCAACGAAGCTTGGCCTCGTGGTGCGACGACACAATGCGGCGTGTGGTATGCCACTCACTAGTGGTATCCGCGGGGGACTCGGTCCTGCTGGGACAACATCTGCATGGATCAGCCGCAGCGGCACATTCTTAAACCGCGGCGTGCCGTGAGACGCTCGGGGACCGAGAGGTGCAGGCTGTGCTGACTCGGTGTGTTCAGCCTTTGTGCGAACAGCAGCGTGCCTCACTGGCAGGAACGAGCGGACAGTATGCAGGATGGCAGTACATGTATGTTTTTTCTCGGGCGGACACACGCCCGATTTTGAGTTCTTCCACCTTGGCCAAGGAGGTTGCTAGAATGAGAGTAGACGGATATGCCACGAAGGCTTGTAACCTATTGGAGGAGTGTCGCCGTGAACGAGTACGAGAGAGACATGTCGGCACGTCCTGCAAAGGCTGTGCACCACGCATTTCCAACCGCTGTGATACCTTCATCACTGCACTCAACAATCATATATGACAGCTCTTGAAAAGCCTGGCAGTGCCTGCATGTGCCTGCTTCAAATTTACCTGAACCATGCCCAGCACCTGTCAACAACTGCTGCATGGCAACAGCTCGCGACACCGCCTCAAGGACAGTCGTTGCTGCAAGGGCACTCAGCATCGTCAGGCAAGTGGCGTGCTGGACGGCAGCTGTCACCTAGCCCGGCCAGGAGATCCCCAGATCTTTGACGCAGAGTTGCGCAGAGCTGCCAGTCAAGGCGCAGATCCCACGCTGGCGCCAGTGTCGAGCGCCAGACAGCGTTCCTGCCTCCAGCTTGTCTTGCCAATTGAGCTCACACCAGCATGTTGAGCGGGTCCTCGATGTACTTCTTGAATGCCGCCAGCCACTGCGCGCCCAGAGCACCATCCACCACCTGCGGCGGCCGATCGGGATGGGTGTCAGTATTCCGTTTCGTTCAGAAGAGACCATCAACACCGTGCCAATCTATGCACTGACCGGATGGGCACATCGGCCCAGAGGTCAGCAAGACCTGTGGTCGGATGTGCCGATTTAAGCAAAAAAGTAAGCATGCACCCGGTGGTCACAGCTCATGGTGACATTTTCAGGGTTGTCTTGGTATTCGAATATAATACATGGCACCTCAGTCAGGAACCTGAAACACGCACCCGGTGGTCGCAGCTCATGGTGACGTTCATGTAGTTGCCGGTCTCGAAGCCGCCGCCGGGCGCCGGCACCACCCGCGGCAGGGTGCCGCCCACCGCCAGGATCGCCGCCTGCAGCGTCCCGTGGAAGGGTCGTTGCTTGAATGTGAGATCAGTCGTTCAGCACGAACAATGCCCAGACAGTCATGTATAAGCATCTGAAGAGGAAGCGCCGCAACCAGAGGCGCTGAACATGCACATTTCACAGATGCCACCAACCAACATACCGGGCACAACAGTGCCTGAGCCTGCAGATTCTGCTTCACCGGTGCTGCAGAAGCGGACACCTGGTGCGGGAGCGAGCCCAGCGCACCTGCGGCGGGTTGATTATAGCGGCCAACTGGTGGAGACGAAACATGGCGGAAGCAGGGTTTCAAGACAGTGATATCAGCGGTTTTATCAGCGAGGAACCCCCTGCACCTGCGGCGGGTTGATGATGGCAGCGAACTGGTCGACGCCAAACATGCCCAGGTTGGAGATGGTGAAGGTGCCGCCCGTCATCTCGTCCGGCGACAGCTTGTTCTCCTTCGCCTGCGGCAGCGCATGGCACAATAGCCAACAATGCACATCGATATCTAATGGTGTCCAGGTTGGGGAAGGGCCGCCCGTCATCCCGTTCGGCAACAGCTTGCCATCTTCGCCTGCGGGCACACATAACAGCCATGATCAACATCCTTTCTCCGATAGCTAGATCAGACCAGGAGCTAGTAGACATAAGTGTTCCGTCGCCTGCTGCAGTGCAGAGAAATTTGGGTCTTTTGCGGCCAGATCGATCAGGGTATCCGGCGTCACCCTGGTTGTTATGAATCCGGACAACCTGTCAGTGTCCTGTTTGCCAGGCCCGGCTCTTGAGCTTCGTGCAAGGCGGCCACGATCGCGCTGGACAAGCACACTGTGCCAAACCCGGTTGAGCTATGAAGTCTCAGACAGTGAAAACTCACCTTGCCTGCCGGCTGTTTGACGGCAGCGTTGACGTCCTGCAGGCCAAGCTCAATCTACTGCTGCACGGCAGCGCGCCATAAGATAAATACCATCCGTCGCAGTATGGGCCTGCCAAAGGATGGACCCACCATGCCGGCCAGCGCTGGCCAGCTTCTTCACAGCTGCGTTGGTATCCTGCAGGCCCAGCTCGGCATTGCGAACGATGGGCAGTGCGAGCCAATTGTTTACGCGCACTTCCTGTCACAGACTCAAGCCAGAGCAGAAGCTCACCTTGCCGGCCAGCTGTTTGACGGCGGCCTCTATGCTCAGCAGGCCCAGCTGATAACTGTTGCGCGAGCGGCAGTGTGCACCAGATAATTGCAAAGACTTCACCACACCTTGCCGGCGAGCTTCTTCACAGCATTGTGATGTCCTGCACGCCCAGCTTCTTGCGCAGGGGGTGCAGTGCCGCCCTGACACCTTGTCTCAGTGACGATTGAGGCTGCCGAAAGACGGATCACCTTGCCGGCGAGCTTCTTCACGGCGGCGTTGATGTCCTGCAGTCCCAGCCGGTCGGTGTTGCGCACGACGGGCACCATCAGCCCCGACGGCGTCTGCACCGCCACCGACACGTCCACCGAGTGGTACTGCCGGATGAAGTCGCCCATCCAGGCAGCATTCACCTCCGGCACATCCCGCAGCGCCTGCGGGTGGTCAGAGGATAGACTCAGATGGTGCATAGTTCTTATATATATAATTATATATATATATATGAGAACTAGATCAATGTTGACTATATGCAGATGACCATAAATCCAGTTCTCATATATATATTAACTATATGCAGAGTTCTCATATAGATAATTATGTAAATAAGATCAATGTTGACTATATGCAGTTGACCATGTGCAGAGTTCTTATATATATAATTATAATCCATCGTGAGGTTTTGGAGGCGGATCGAATTGACGGATGGAGCGACAAAATCCAGTGTGGCGTTCTGACACATCGGCCATGGATGGTATGACTCACATGATGCATGCAAGGAGCGCGAACTTGGCACGCAGGCGTACACCAGCAGGCGTGCCGCTGTGGGCCCGGAATGTAGACAAAGCTGGTAAGCCGGGTGTACTTGAGCTTGTCAAGGTGGGGACCGTTCAAAGCAGCAGTAGCTGCGCCAGTCGAGAAGCAGGCCACCGAGCAAATACTGGCAGGGGCCGCACCAGGGCGGAGGCCTTGACGACAAAGTCGTTGATGGAGAGCTTGGCGCCGCCCGACGCCGCCAGCGCCTCGTTGATCTGCTTCCGCAGCGCCATCAGCTTGTCCACCTGCCAGGGCGGGCGACAACATGCGCATGCTCAGCAAGTAGCACAGAGGTGTATGCGGAATTCCAAACAAATCGCGAAGGGAAAAGAGATAGCAGATGCCCGGCCATCCCGAAAGGTACTGAGGAGTTTCACCCACGACTTGAAAGCTGGCAGTGCGCCGCAACACTGAGGCGCTCGGACCAGCCTCAGGCCCAGCAGAAGCACATGACCAGAGCCAGCAGAAACTGGGTTCTCTATGACATTGGTCCTCACCCGGGTGGAGACAGTGATGTAGTAGTGCGGCACGGTCTGCTTGGACTCCAGCAGCCGCTGCGCGGTGATGCGACGGATGTTGCTGTTGGGCAGGTCCGTGAAGCCGCCCTCGCGCCGCGCCGGCACCTCCGCCCCGCCGCCCTGCGCCGACGGCGCCGACGCCTTCGACCCCTTGGCGTCACCAGCCTTGGTGTCCGCCTTGGCGCCCTTGCCGCCACCTAGCAGTGATGGAAGCGAATCGGGTTGTGAAAATCGTGATTGCAGACGGCGCCGGCTCTTGGGGCCATTGGCGTCACCACCCTTGGCGCCCGCCTTGTCGCCCTTGCCGCCGCCTGCAAATGAGAACGCAATTGACTGGTGTGTCGATGCTGCGGCAGCAGCAGAGACGCGTTGCTGCCACGGCATCGAGGGGTCGGTCACACCGGTGGCGTGATTGAGCCGCCCTGCTACGGTGCTGCTGTCTCCGGAGTCGCTTCGGCTGCACGACCTTGGCGCATCCTCAGCAGCCTGGCCACAGAAAGGCTCCGTGTGCGCGTCCGCTGACAGGATCCATGTGCAGAGCAGCCTCAGCGGGCAACCCGGCATCAATGCATCGCCACAAACATGGCTCATCAACTGTCAGGGTTTAGGTTTCTTCGTGCGCACCCGACTTGACGAGCTCCTCCACGTCCGCGGCCAAGATGCGGCCATTGGGGCCGCTGCCGTTGGCGGCGCCGATGTCGATGCCCGCCTCGCGTGCCAGCTTGTGCGCGTACGGGCTGGCCACCACACGCTCGCCTGCGCGGGAATAGGACACAGAAAAGTTTGTCGGGTTTTCCAACTTGCTGCCGCATGTAAGCGTGTCCTGTCTGCTGCGCCCTTGAGCTTGGCAATCTGCTGCGCCCTTGAGCTTGGCAAATCCTGCTTCTTTGCCGACATGTTTTGTACACAGGCTTGGGGCTCTCTGCAGGCTTGGCGGCTGACACGTGCTCGAGGACTGAGAGCAGCCCACTCAGGCGCCACGACGGCTGGAGACGCACCAGACGAGTGCGTCTCGCTGCAGCTAAGGACCGCGCCTGCTGCTCCGGCACGGACGCCGCCTCCTTCTTGCCCGGCGTATGGGACTGCTGTTTGCACGCGGGCAAGCAGACAAGGCACTGCAGGGAGAGAAAAAGCCAAACGCACCTGAAGACCGCGAGGGCGCCACCTGCTGCTTCGGCGCTGGCGACTGCTCCTTGCCCTCCGACTTGGCGGGCTTGGGCGCTGAAGAGGACTCCTCCTTCTTTGGCGCCTTTTTCACTCCGGCCGCATCCTCGGCGGTGAAGTTCTTGAAGGCTGCGACGTCGTCCTGATGTCACAGAATGGAGACACCGGATCGCAGACCCTGTATCCATGGAATGGAGTATAGACAGGGACTGCACTGCAGTGTCAACCCCTAGTATGAAGGGTCTCCTGCACAGCAACTCAGAACAAACCGGCTGGGCGTTTGTTGGGGAAAAATGCTGGTGGCCACACTTCTATGAGCTGCACGCATGCTGCTGTGGGATGCACGACAACGACGCTCAGCAATGCTCTGGACGGGTGTATACTTCTGCTCACCTGCTCCTCCACGATGACGGCCAGCGGCGTGTTGACGTCGATGTTGCTGGCGCCGTCGCCCACCAGCAGCTGCGCGATGTAGCCGTCGTCCTGCGCATAAGAACAGGGCTCAGTGCTAAGCAGCACCAAAACAAGGCTTTGCGCTAGCAGGCCGCAGGCCAGCTGCAGTAGTACTGTAACAGTCAAGTGGATGCCCTGCCCCTGCGGGCGTGGGGCCAGCTGCAGGCACTGTTGCCCAGGAGCAAGCCACGTGGAGCTGTGATGCTGAGACGTCCACGCTGGGAGACCCACAATCTGCAAGAGTCCCCGGTCGCACCTGGGACTCCCAGTCCATGGTGGCCTTGTCGGTCTCCACCTCCGCGAGGCAGTCGCCGGCGGTGACCTCATCGCCCACCTTCACCTTCCACGACGCGATGTTGCCTGCGTGCATCCGTATGATCAAAAAGTGAGCAAGGCATTTCCAGCACCTTGTGATCGACACCTTGGGCCACCAGCACAGAAGGCAGGATCTATCAGGTGGAATCATCTGCAGGTGCCTGTCTGACTGCAGACAAGATGCCATATCCGACGTTGCCTATGTGGAATCGACACCTGCCAATTGCATTTGGCAGTGTTGCCAAGTCGGCGGTGCCCATCTGCTGACACGGTGGGCCACAGCGCGGGCATCGCCAGCAGCTGTCGCGGCAGATGCACTGTCACACGCTGCCTGGATGCAATTCATTCTGCAATTCAGTATCCAAAGGCGAAACTTCTGAGCATCAGCTCCGAATCTTGCGAGGAGTAACACCTGCGGACATGGTGGGCGACAACGCGGGCATCGCCAGCAGCTGGTGCGGCGGGAAGTCGCCGCCGCCGCCGCTGCCGGAGGGCGCCTCCTGCTCTGGTTCCTGCTGCCCGTCTGACGACTCGGCGGGGGCATTGTCGCCGCCGCTATCGGCCGCCGACGCCGCGCCTGGCTGATAGTCGCTGAATGCGCCCGCCTGCATTCAAAGGCGCATCCCATGTTGCAGAGTCTGCCTCCTCCCAGAGTCTGCCTCCTGTTGTTTGACATGGTGTGCGCTTTGGGCGGAGACTCGGCACATTATGCAACCCTGACATCACTCAATCGCCGAGCTGGGCCGGAAAGACGGGGAGAGTGCGAGGTGCGAAAAGCGAAGGCGTCAGCCAGAGAGGCATTTTGTCATCCAGGCTCAAATTTTTGGCACAAGGAGAAAACGGCGCACATCCTCCTTATCCTCCACCATGATGCCGACGACTTCGCCGACCTTGATGTCCTTTGTGCCAGCCTTAACCAGCAGCTTTGCGATGTAGCCGTCGTCCTGGAGTCCACAATGATCTGGTTTGTATCCGAATGGAATGATGTCATGAAACGGTCGTGCTGTGCTCGCCAAGAAACTTGCATCCTGGCGCACGGACAGGCTCGCATCCGGCAAGTGGTGTCATCGCACGAGAGATTTTCAAATTGCACAGCCTGCATGACAGGACGACGCACCTGGGACTCCCAGTCCATGGTGGCCTTGTCAGTCTCCACCTCCGCAATCACGTCGCCGGCCGCGATCTCCTGCCCCTCCTCCACCTTCCACTCGGCGATGTTGCCCTGTGCCGCCGCGGTAGGCTCTAATCAATGGATCGCGAAAGATGCAGCGGCCCACCGTCGTTGCCCAAGTCCCACCACCCTTGCAGCAGACACACAGCGCGGGCCAAGTGCCGGTGCATGGAGTTGAAAAGGCTTCTCCTGCCCGTGATAGCTGATTCGTGTGTGTGACCGAAGCCTACACATGCGCAAACCCTGGAAGCCCTCTTCGAAAGCCCTTGCTGTAAAGTCTGCTGCCAGACACCGCAGTCACCTGGTTCATGGTGGGTGACAGCGATGGCATCGTCAGCTCAGTGTGCGGCGGCAGCTTTGCAAAGGCCCGCACGCCGCCGAGCAGCGGCAGCGGCTGCCACGCGAGCTGCGGCCTCGCGCCGCCGCGCCGCAGCAGGCCGCCGCCGGCCGCCTGCGCCTCCGCCGCCGCGAAGGCTGTGAAGGCGCGGGCGCCGCCGCAGCCGCATGTCACGCTGCCACCGCTGCCAAACAGCGGCCCGGCCGCCGTCAGGGCCGTCAGGCCCAGCCTCCTAGCGGCCATTGATGCTGCCGTCCGCGACGCTGCGCAGTTCTGCCGGTGTCAGCCGCTGAATCAATTTGCTGAATTAAGCGCTCGCAGGGCATGCGGCGCACTGCCTGCACAGACAGCGGAAGCCGTGATGAATTGGATCCAGGGTTTAGGTGCCACCCTGGACACGGTGCATGCCTGCAGCCTGTGAGCGGCGATCCACTCACAGACTGTTGCACAGTGAGGGCAGCCGCGCGGTGATCTGTGAAAAATCCTGACACCAAAGGCCGAGCTCACACGTCCGCCGCCAAGGGGTGCAGGCAGAGATTTGATGGTGGAGGAGCCGAGAAGCTTCAAAGGAGGCAGATCAGGCGCGTAAACCGATAGGCTGTATACCACCCAATGGCAATGAGGACAACGCGCTAGAGCGGATCTCGTGCTGCACACTGCAACCTGTCATGGATCGCAACCATTTCTTGGATGCAGAACAGAAATGCATACCTTGAGGTTGTGACGCAGCCGAGCAGAAGCAGCGGCACCAAGGCGGGTTCAGCGGCTTAGTTGCATGGTATGCGGGCCATTGCAGCAGGACACCCTGTTCACAAACTGCAGCTACAACGGCTGTAGACGGCGAATGCGTATAGTCTGCTGTGCCGCTGCCGCGCGCGGGCCTTCTTAGGTCTGTGGCGGTCTCCAGTATATTGTAGACTGGTCGCAGGGTGATTGAGCAGCGCAACAACACGCGCCCTGGCCCTTGACCTTCGTGCAAATCTGGCGCAGTCTCGCAGCATGGTCAGATCTCTGCAGTGGCAGGTAGTGTCTTAGATCCAAACAGCGCGCCAGCACTGCCGCGCGAGCGCGAAAGTGTGCAGGCCTTTGTGCCCGTCGAGAGGTGCACCACTTGGGCCAGCGCAGGCACCGGGGGACGGCCGATGCTCGCGTGCGATGTTATCCAGCGATACTAAGGAGCTGCGGGGCCGCTCTCGGCTCTAGGTCGTCTGCACAATGTCCAGGTCGGGCTCTGACAATCTTTGCGTCATCACGCGAGCACAGCGCAAAGCCGCATGTGCCCTCAGGGGATTGTACGCCATGTCGAGGTACATGATTCTAAGAACCACTTGCAAGAGTCTCCACGCGCCTGTGCTGCGGTGCACCAGATGCAGCCGGGGTCCGTGGTTTGGTGCTTGTTTCGTCCGGTACTGCTTTTGCGCTTGACCGATTGGCTCTCTGAATCGGCGAGGCTATCTTGTGAATGCCTGAGTGCTCCCAAATGGCCGCACAGCCCCAGCTGAGCCATTTGGCCTCACATGGGGCCAAGTGCAAGCGCTGACTCACCCCCTCAGCTTGCTCGATCACGCGAGCGTGCACCCTTGTGACAGCGCCACAATTATAAACCAACCTTTCCATTTCTCGCTGCGACTCGAAGCCTTGGCTGGCACCGGCTACCGTGTGTCTGCTGCGGTCAAACCAACGCGCAGCACGCTCGTTCGGCGCCATCTGGCTCACACACTACCGCCTTCAATCACCTCACTGAAGAGTTCGAAATTTGTTGCGCAGCGAGCCGGGCCTAACGGCGCTGCTGCACCGGCGGGAGCTGTTCGGCGACCGCCGCGGCGCACATGGAGCCCGCCGTGCGCCAAAGCGCCCGCCGCCGGATTCCCCGCTCGGCGCCGGCTCAGACTCCAGTAGCAGCACGCACGGTGGCGGCGCTTTCGGCCCGCCCAGCGCCGCCGCCGCCGCCGCGGCCTTTGGCGAGCCCTTTGGCCGGCCGGGCAGCCGCGGCGGCAGCGCCGAGCTGCCCGGCACGAGCGGCGACGCCGGTGGCGACGCCAGCGTCGACACATGGGAGGATGCGACGCACCAGAGAGCGGCAGCGGTGGAAGCCGCGGGCGTGGGGGCGCAGCTGGAGCGGTGGGCAGAGGGCGATTTCCTGCGCCACTGCGCCGCTGCCTACTGCCCGCTGACGCCGGCGCCGCGCTCTACCATCGATCTGGACTTCTCGCCCGACGGCCGGCTGCTGGCGTCGTCGCAGTGCGTCTTCCTCACAGCCCTGCAGAGCACCACAGCAACTGACATCCGGTTTTGATTCGTGGCGTGTCGACTATGAGGCTCGCAGGCCCCATGCACACTGGACTTGCGAAATCCGAACTGTCCTGCACAGTCATGTCCACAGCGCCTTGCAGCAAGCTACAACTCATCCAGCACGTAGGACAGTCGGCACTTGCACGCAGATGCCCCCACTACCTCTTCGAAGAAGGCCAACGAATCTCATTGCTGAAGTGCGTGCGCTTGCACCTGCGCAGCGGCGACCACACGGTGAAGATCACATGCTGCGCCACGGGCAAGTGCCTACGGGTGCTGGAGGGGCACCGCCGCACGCCCTGGGTCGTCCGCTTCCACCCCTCCGACTCCTCTCTGCTGGCCAGCGGCTCGCTGGACCACCAGGTCTGGTTTTTGTTGCTTTCTGCCCATAACATCCTGTAGGTTCTTGTGGATCTATGGTTCAAACTGGGAGGCATTTGCATCGATACTGCGCAGCAGGAAGGCGGAATCGCTTCATGTGCACATATGTGCAGGCAAAATACAGGCCTGCCGGTAATGGGCACGCATCGTACAGTCTCATGATATATAATTGGCAGACCGTGAGCATGGTCACGGACGTTTGCCTTGCCGCAGGTGCGGCTGTGGAACGTGAACAATGGCGAGTGCGTCAACTCACACGACTTCCTGCGGCCCATTGCCTCGGTCGCCTTCAATGCGCGCGCCGAGGAGCTGGCCGTCGCCGCAGGCCACAAGGTGATTTCTCAATAAACATCTGAAGTGTTCCAGGAACTGGGACTCTCAGGGAATGGAAATTGCAGGAAAACGAATCTTGAGCCGTGCCCCAGGTTGTGCCCACCCTCTGGTAAGTGCCTTCAAGAAATAGTACATGAGCATCGACCTCGTGTGTGAAAGCAAACATCATCACAAGCTTGAACCGAGATTCGAATGTCCGCACTCCGTCAGCTGTACTAAACTAGACTACACCCAGCTGCGGGCAACCACGCATCCGGAATGAAACCAGACCAAAGCAAATGTTGACACCAGCATCATATTCCTGTCGCTCCCTGCAGCTGTACGTGTGGGACTACACCCGGCAGCAGGCGGCGGCGGGGGCGGTTGACTACGCTGGTTCATGAAGCAAAAGTGGAGACGAATAACCAGCAAAAGTTGAAACTATATTTTATGCCCACCAGCAGCTATACATGTGGGACTACACCCAGCCGCGGGTGGCGCCCATCCCGGTGGCAGCCAGCCCTGCGAGCGGCGCGAGCGGCGACGCAGCTCGCGTGGGACCGCACATTGCGCTCAAGACGCGGCGGTCGCTGCGGGCGGTGCACTTCCATCCGCACGGCGCCCCGCTCATGCTCACCGCCGAGGTGCGCGCGTCGAAACAGTTCACATGACCCTAAGAGAGCTGTTCCAGGTTTGACTGAAGTTGGTGCTTCGTTGAAGCAACAGTCCCACCCCCGCCCGTCACTGGCGGTCCACCCCACCCACCAGTCCCTTCTGCAAATGTATTGAAGGCCTCTGCGGTGCTTGTCAGTCGTTCATACTCGCCTCAATGCATGACGACACAGCAATGGGACCGGATATGGAATTGACAAGGAAATTCAAATGTCCGCAAATGTGCGCAGGTCGTGGCAGACGCGCCCAGCCAGGCGACGCAGGCAGCGCGTGTGCCGCTGACGGCCATGGCGGCGCCGGAGGCACCGCCGACCGCACTGGCGCCTGACGCTGCCGATGCGCCCGCCGCACCGGTAAGCACCATGTGGCGTCCCTGCAAGATGTCACCCGAGAGAGCATCCCTCCCGATCCCTGCTGGCTTGTTATCATCATCTCAGATGGCCACTTCATGTGACCTGCGTCAGTTTGGCGCACTGCACCTCACCTGACAACTGAGATGCTGACGTATCTGCTGCGCCGCACGCAGGCCACACACCCACAAGCCCAGCCGGCCACGGCCCCGGCAGCCCCTCAGCATGCATCTGAAGCTGCAGCCACGCGCGGCGCGCACCCGCTGAACCGGATCCTACTGTCAGAGCGGGCGGCGACGCAGCAGGAACAGCACCAGCTGGCGGCGCCGAACCAGCAGCGGCAGCGAGAGCCGGCGAACGAGCACGAGCGGTGGCGGCAGGAGCGGCGGCGGCAGCGACAGCAGCTGCAGCTGCAGCAGCAAGGGGGAGTGAGCCAGCCGCCCAGCTCCGGGGCGCAGCTGCACGAGGCGCTTCTCGCGCAGTGGCAGGTGCTTTTGTACTTGGTGATGTCCATCAAGCACTGGTGGCCCTCTGCGACATGCACTGTCACAAGGTGCTTCCACCGCTCTCAGGGGGGCAGCTTTTCAGCTGGCTCCTCGACCAGGAGCAGCAGCACGACAGCTGATTTGCTTTCTGTAGCCCACGCACACCGCGTCACCATCAAGACAACCCCCTCCAGTCTTGGATGTTCCGTGGGCTCATCCTTTGCTGGTCCTGTGCAGGCGAGGCAGGTGGTGCAGCTGCAGCAGCAGGCGGCGCTGCAGGGCTTTGCGTCCAGCGGTCCGGCGGTGTCAGGCGACCAGTGGCGGGCCGCCGCCGCGCGCGCCGCAAACCATGCTGCGCTGCTGGACATGCAGGTGCGCATGCTTGGAACCAGCCATCCTGCTGCTTTCATTCTCTCTATTGTCACGAGCAAAAGCGCGAGGGATTTTGCAGCAGGCGTGTCGGCAGGTTGCCTGCTGCTGCAGCTGCCTGCCCAGACTGTTGCTGCGGCACAGCATGGCCAGTACGAACTTAGCGCACAGCTCGGCAGCTGCTCTGAACTCTGTGTATGAGCTTCGGGGACCATGCCGAAGCTGCGCCGACACACGTGGCACTGATCAGGAGGCGGGCGCTGTGACCCGCTGTAACTCGTTGCGCAGATGAGTCAGCAGCGGCGGCAGGAACTCGGCGGGCTCCGGGCGGCTGCGGAGCGGCACGGCGTGGCCACACAGCAGCAGCAGCAAGACGCGGAAGCAGCAAATCGCGACTTCCACGATTTTCAGCTGCTGCGCCTGCGGGCCGGCTCCAGCGGCCTCCCGCCCCTCAACCTGCGTTCCGCCAGCGCGCCGGCGGGCAGCATGATGGTCGACGACGGCGGCGGCGGTAGCGACATGGCGGCGGCCATGCCGCGCCTCGCGACAGCGTCAGCGGCGACGGTGGCGTCAGAGGCGGCGGCAGCAGACGCGGCGCCGCCTGCGGGGCAAGCTGGGCATGCAGATGCGGCGGTCGCTCGAATGCAGCCGGCGCCAGCAGACGCCTGGCAGGGCACCTCGCTGGCAGCAGCGGCGGCCGCGACAGCGCCAGACGCTTTTGCTGCGGAAGTTGTTGACGTCGGCAGCACGCACTCCATTCACATACGCGATGAGGCGACGGACATGGAGGAGGCGCCACCGCTGCGGACCAACACGCCCACTGCGCTCGCGCGCAGCATCCCCGTGCCGGTCAGCCCGATGGGTAAGAGCACCAATCTGAAACTGTTTTGGAGCATGTTGTAAGCCTTTTAGCTAGCTGTGTGCGGGAATCGTGTCGCTGTCCAGGGGTAACCGTCTCACGACAGGCCCATTGAATTGGGCATGTTCTGTGGTCTGCTAACAGCTGCATACTCCATGTAGCACGAATGTACCGATACTCATGTCCAGGCGGAGGTAAACATGAGCGTGAATGTGACTTTCATCGGATGTGAACCTAGGTCCCGTCTGACCTGCAGGCATGCACGGCCGGGGGCTGGAGGCGCGGCCGCGGCACCGGCCGCCGTCTCCGCTGCCGGCCGGCAGCCTCAGGGCGCTGGCTGCAGGGACTCCCTGCACAGACAGCGCGGGATTTGTCAGGCGCGGCCCGCCCTCCTCGGCCCGTGGCGCAACTGCGGCTGAGGCGCCGGAGTCTGCCGCCTCCCCGCTGCTTGCCGCCTCCCCGCTGCGTCCCGCAGGCACCGCTGGGTGCGCGCCTCTGCGACCCACTGGCCGACACTGCCAATGATCGATTTATTTCGAACCAGGACACCGAGCGATGTTCATCCGTCCGCTTGACACACCACAACTGGGAGCGTTGTGGTGCGTCAAGCAGATGTGGCATCCCCCCACCATCTTGAATACACCCTGAATTTGAACCCCTCAATTTGATTGGGGCTCACTGGTCATCCATGCTGCAGGTCGCTGTGGTCGGCAGTGGATGCGGCGTGGCTGCGCACCGCCGGCGGCGCGCGCCCAGAGCCTGCCGCCGACGAGGGTTTAGCGGCCGCCCCGGGGCCTCCGCTGCCGGGCTCCTTTGCGGCGCTGGCCGGCGGTCTGCGCGGGCCCGTCAACTTCCAGATGGGCGGCAGCTACTCGCGCGACAGCCAGGCGGAGGTCCGCACCTTCTGTGTGCCCTGCACCTCGATGCCGACCCGAGTTTGCAGCGAGGATGCTCGCATTTGCGGAAACATTCCCAATGTCGAATCGACTCAGCCGGCGGCCAGGAGACGCCTGTTGGATCCGCACACCTGGCGTCCATCAGGTTTTGACTAATCAGGGGAATGGCAGCAGCGTCATGTGCAGCATTTCCTGGAACACCGTCGTTCACGCTGCGGCTTGTGCAGACGCTGCGAAAACATTTGCGACGTCATCAAGCAAGACTCATGGAGCTCCTTCAAAACACCAAGTTTCGAGTCCGGGTAGTAGAAACCCGAATGCTAATCAGAACTGGTGCTGAACCCTGTGCAGGCGCTGCGGAACGAGGAAGCGCAGCGCCAGCAGTGGTTCGCCGGCCAGGCGCGCGCGGACGCTCGCGCCGCCGCTGCATCCGCCGCCCCAGCGCCGCCGCCACGGCTGCAGCAGGAGGATGAGCAGCTGCTGCAGCAGGTGCGCAGCCAAGGGATTTAGTATACACAAATTGATTCAGCATCACCTGGCGCAACAGGACACTCCTGAGCAGACTTGCTCAAATGCTGCGATGCGCCCGCACTTGAAACTGCATCCAGTGCAAAGGAACAGCCAGCGCAAAGACACTCTGCATCGAGGCCGTCTCGCTGCTGTGGAGGCTTGACTGGTACACATGCAAGTCGCCTACACATGCACTCCCCCGTCCTTGCACTCAGGCAGCTGTGTGCGTACCCCCGCAGGTGGGCCAGCTGCGGCAGCGGCGGCGGGAGCCGGCGGCGCCTACGGCGGCGCGCGCGCTGCCGTGGGGCGGGGCACAGCCCGAGACGTACTCGCGCGACCTGCTGACGCCGCAGCGCGGCGACGCACACCTCCACCAGCCCTACAGGTGTGCGAGAACGCATTTCACATGTATCTGCACATGTCAAATTCAAGCAAGTCTATTTTTTTTTTCGCGCCTGGGAGTTACATGTACGCCCGCCGCGGCCCTCCTGGTGTGCGGCAACACATGCCAGCCGTAAGCAAACCTAGTGTTGGATCGATTCCCAGGATGTTCAGGCTCGCTTGTCGCAGCCCTGCAGACAAATATGCCCCCACATAGATGTCTGGTCCACAATTGCGGGGGGAACGACAACTTTGCGGCCTTTCTCAAGCACATGCAGAACAAGTGGCCCTGCACCGCCGTGCGGTCAGGGCTGTCAGGTGTCCTGCGCATGCATGGTGAGGGCTGCGAGGCTGAGCGAGTGGATCGTCGGACCCAATGCTTTCGGCATTGGATTAGGGACATCCGCTTTTCCTTCGTCGTCACTTCCTCTTCCCCCTCCTCCTCCGCTGTCGCTACTCGGCTGCTGAACATGTTGCAAGTAGTAATAGTGGCATGCTTTCATTCCTGACCCTGGCGACCACATGCTGATGAATGATGTGTGGTACAGCTAAAGCGAAGGTCAGCAAATCCTGACGCTGCCACACAGGTTCCACTGGGCATGGGGGCCGCCGCCGCCGGCGGACGTCGGCCCGCAGCCTGCCGACAGCCCCGCCGCTGTCGCCGCCGCCGGCCGCGCCGCCGCCGCGGCAGGCGCTGGTGGCAACGCGGAGCGCTACAGGCGACCCGCGATGGCAGGCATGGCGGCCTTTGGTGACGCCTCGGCGCTGCTGCATCCGCAGCCCGCGCAGGTGGGAGAACAAAGACACATCATGCCCCCAAAACCTCATCTAGCTGCACTGCGGAGACACCGCAGCAGATGTTCACCACTACTTCTCGACACAAACAAAGCGTCGCCAACGCATCTCATCCCGAAATCCTTAAATTTGTCAACGCAGGAGCCTCTCGCACCTTCCATGCTGTCCATGGGCTGGGAGTGGCCGGTGCCGCCCGGCCCGGTGGCCACGTTGGCAGGTCTGGCGGCGGGCGTCGGCCTCAGCGGCGCCGCAGATCGGGCGCAGGCGCACGCGGTGCAGATGTCCGCCGCCGCCGCGGCGCACGTGCTGGGTGAGTCCCATTCCTGGCTTTCCTCATGAATTTCTGCCTTTGGACTAGGGCGTCGCTGACGGGGCGCAGGCGCACGCAGTGCAGGTGTCCGCCGCCGCCGCCGCCGCACACGTGCTGGGTGAGTGGGAATTGCCTGTGTGGTAGTGTGTTTCCAATGTTCTTCCAAACAAAGGGGGGAAGGAAGCTTTGTTTCACGTTCTGTCGTTCGACCGGCTTGCTGGCGCACACCTGCTGTTGCGCAGCCGCCGCTGAAAGCCAGATGCTCACTGGCTCACTGGCAGCCGCAACTCCTACCTTCTGCGTTCGCCGCGCAGGCGCCACGGGGCAGGAGCAGCCGTGCCGCGTGAAGCTCAAGCTGTGGGGCTGGCGTGAGGCGGCCGGCGGCTCCGGCCGGGTGCCGGCGCTCACAGCGCCAGCCGCCATCATCCCCGACGCCGTGCTGTGCTCCGAGATGGGCGTCCAGTTCTCGCCCTGCGGCAAGTTCCTGGCCGCCTGCGTCGCCTGCCAGGTGCGGTAACATGATTGGCAGGGAGATTGAAACGCCAATAGAGGGAGCCATGACACGTCGAAAAACGTGTAGTCTCCCGACACTGGCGTCCAGTTCGCGCCCTGCGGTAAGTTTCTCGCCGCCTCCGTCGCCTGCCAAATGAGCGGAAGTTGTGTGTGGTAGACTGGTAGACTTGAATGGCTGGAGGTTGTCAAGTGCTCGGAAACGGGCGTCCAGTTCTTGCCCTGTGGGACATATCTGGCCGTCTGCGTGGCCGGCCAGGTGAGCTGAATCCTTGCAATTCTAAAGTTCAAACTGGACCCTTTTTCCCCACGGACCATGCGGAATCCGTACGTTACATCGCTCCTACACTCACCTCGTCTGCTGTGGCTGCGCAGGCGCCGCAGCAGGACGCAGGCGCAGCCGCCGCCTTTGCCGCCGCCGGCCCGGCGGCCGCGCCGGTCGTCGTCTACGAGGTCCGCCTGCCGCTCTCACCCAGTGTGCTCATCGAGTGTCGAATCTGTCGTTGTCCGAGGTGCTGAAAGGTTGTGTGCTCTTGTATAATCGAAACCTACTTTTTAGTATCTGTGTGCACCAGGTGCGCATCTACAGCCTGGAGGCGGGGGCGGGCTTTGGCGCGGTGCTGCGGGCGCGCCCCGTTCGCGCGGCGCACTGCCTGACCAGCATCCAGTTCTCGCCCACCTCCGAGCACCTGCTGCTCGCCTACGGCAGGTGCGCGCCATCTCGGTGGTTCTGGCCAGTCTGGTGTTTCCGGCAGCCTCCCCAGTACACCCTCACCCAGCATCTCATTCAGGTGCGGTTGCTGGACTGCATCGGGTTGCGGGAGGCGATTTGCTGCAGCGGGGCCGCCCGGCGACGCCCAAGACCCAAGACTATGCTCCCGCAACGCAGGCGGCACCTGCTAGCGCTGCTGCGTAGCCTCGCCTCCGACGGCCGCTCCACAGTGCAGAGGCACCTCCCACCTGACTCGAGAATCCCCTGAAATGACTCTGGCGACACCGCAGGCGCCACCTGACGCTACTGCGCAGCCTGGCGAGCGACGGCCGCTCCATAGTACCGGTACACACCATACTGGAGGTGTACCGCGTGGCCGACATGTCGCTGGTGCGGGTGCTGCCGAGCGCCGAGGACGAGGTCAACGCCGCCGCCTTCCACCCCTGCCCGGTGCGCATCTCATGGTGCAGTCGTGTACGCACCATGTCAGATCGTGGTCACCCTTCCGACAACCAACTGTCCATCCAGCGCCTGCCTCTCTGTTGTCTGCTGTGTCGTGCCAGAGCAGCACGGAAAGACTTGATCCGCCAATTTGCTGTCGCTTGTTTCGCTGCAGGGTGGCGGCCTGGCGTACGGCACCAAGGAAGGCCGGCTGCGGCTGCTGCGCACCGAGCGCGTCGACCCGCAGCAGGAGCCTAAACCCTCGCCGCCCGGCAGCGCCAGCGGCGCGGAATCGCCGACGGCGCCGCCGCCGCCGCGCGGCGGCCCCGGCGGCGCCGGCGAGTCTGACGACTCCGAGGAGGAGGGCGCAGGTCCGGCGGCGGAAGCGGGCGGCATGCCGGGGAATATGGGAGAGGCGAGTGGCGGGCTGGCGCCGGCGCTGGCGGTCTTGCCGGTGGCGGAGTGAAGGGGACACCTGTTCCGAAACCGTCGCCGCCACCTCGGTGGCTGCCGGCTGGACGGCCGGTGCAGAAAGCGGAGTGGATGTTGCCGATCGCTGCTGCCCTACAGGAGACAGGGTTTTAGGGTTTTTCAGACTGCCAGGTTTGTGACTGACAGCGGCGCGGATGCCGCCGCCGCGCAATTAGCTGATTTCAGGTTTGCCATGACGGTAGCGACTTTGGGTTGCGTCTAGGAGACGGGTGGATTGTTGGCAGGCTCGGGGTTGACGAGGCGAAACCGAAGCGCTTCGAAAAGATCATGTACAGGTCGATAGTTTTTGCTGTGGGCGTACTGAGGCAAATAAATCCCAGCCGTCCAGTCTGCGACATGATGTCACATGATGGTTTATTGGTGATTTGATGCCTTATCAGCCTGAGCGACTGTTTTGGCCAGCAGGATGACGCAGCCGTCGTACCTGTGAACTTCAACAATTTGTCACAATCGACACCTGTCCATCACAGCTGGCGTCCCGTGCAACTCTGAACTCTCATATGTGTCAGTACGGAAAGCAAATTAGTTGTGCTGTGCACACCCCTCCTCACGCACGCTGACACACAGCAATCCGAACCGGCGATCGAGACAGGGGCAAGCCCTGCGTAAATTTGCTGATCCCAACAGGCGGCAGGGGCTATGGCGCGGAATCGTGGAGGAGCCGCGGCCGCCCTGCTGCTGCTGGTCGCAGTCTGTATCACGGCGGCATCTTCATCCGCCGCAAGCGTGAGACACTCACGTGTAACGCACCATGGTCGTCGCCACAGTCTGTCCTCTGCCCATTTTGCCGTATATTGTGTTGATGACGACATCATCAACGCGTCGATCTGCAGCTCGTAGAACGCTGCCCGACGCGCGACGGTCCCACCAGGTTCTTTCTTCCTGGCTGCGCACACCGGCAGAGCATGACTGCGCTTTGTGCGCGATGGAATGAACTCCCGCCGTGACGACTCGTGTGCTGACGTGCACCCCGACTCTTGATGCGCAGACCACTGTAATCCAGCATGACCGCGTGAACCTGCCAGCCGTGACCGGCGCCATCTCGGTCTCAGGCGCGTCTATCAAAAGACTGGCTGCTTGAATGATGGCGACCAGACTGTTTAACTTCTGCCACATCACTGTGTCCTTTGTAGTGACGACATTCCAGCTGGCGGAGTTATCGTGCTGCTCATGTTCACATCGCCGCGTGAGAGAGCTCAGCAAGTTGTCCGCGCATCGTCGTGTTACATCTGATGTCGCACGCCCTGCTCACACCATCCCAAGCGCTCCTGCAAGCTCGCATCAAATGGCTGCCCCGCCGGCGCACTACGTAAATATAATCCCAGATTTCTCGGTGGCTCCGACCGTCATGCGCACTGTATGCGCTGCAGAGTTGCAAACGACAATCTCAGTCAACCTCCACAGAGGTGGTTCGTTGCCGTTGCCTCGTGGCAGGCAGCGCTTGAATGCCGCGCAGGCCCCTGACGGTCGGAGCACCCGGCTGGAGCTTCCGGCGGCTGCACGCGTACTGCACATGACATCAGTTGCTATCACCCAGTGCCACTGCCAGTCCCTCACACCTACGCTGTGCTGCCCTCTCCCGCAGGCGCCCTGGCGGCGGTTGAGGCACTGGCAGGCACTGGTGCGCGGTCGCTGCTGCGCGGCGACAAGCCGGAGGCCTCCCACATAACGAAGCACAAGAAGGTGCGCGCCCCACCAGTTCCCCGCATTTTCTTCAATTGAGGCACCTCGACTTGCAGAGTTGCAATTGCAGTGCAAACACTTGGCATGTGGAACAGGTGCTCCGGCTCAGGCCATATGCATTTACACGGTTGAAACTCTGGCAGCACTTCACCGAGACACCAGAGTGACTGGATCGCACATCCAACTGTAGAAGACGAAGGCGAGGAAGGCCAAGAAGGCCACCGCGGGCAAATCGTCCGACGATACCGTTGCGGAGACCGAAGCTGAGCACGCCGCCGAAGTCGAAGCCGAGCACGCAGCCGAGGTGAGCTGAAACCAAGACCCTGCAAGTCCCCTGCATCTCATATCTCTCATCTCTGCCTGCTGGACAACACGGCTGTAGCCAGCTGATGTGTTGACAAGCTGCCTGCAGCGCCAGCGGCGCCGCTGCAAATTCGCCACTACAGCATTTCATAGCTGCTATGTTTGCAGATGCAGACATGTTGCCGTGCGTGTCGCGTCCGGTGGCTGCAAAGACACCTGCGAATCTGATTTCTGACCTGCCTGAGCATTCATGGCCCGCAGGTCGAGGCGCACCACGACGGCAGCAGCGGCCGCCGGCTGCTCACCTCCAAGCCCAAGCACAAGTCCAAGACGATGAAGCATACGAAGCAGAAGACCAAGAAACTCACCAAAATGGCCACCAGAAAGGCCACCAAGAAGGCCACCAAAATGGTCGTCAAGTCCGGCGCCGCGGTCGGCCGCGGCGCCGTCAAGACGACGCCAAAGGTCGAAGACCACGCCGCGCACCAGGGCATAGTTGCGGACGCGCCGCCCAGGATCGAGGTCCACCCGGAGCACCACGGTGCCGCCGGCATGCCGCCGGGCGCACCGGCTTTCGTGCCTCACCACGAGGAGGAGCACGAGCATGAGCACGGGCCCGAGCACGAGGGGCTGCCGCCGCCGCCTGACGCGCCCGCGTCGCCATCCTTTGACGACAGCGGCCACCACAACGGCGAGGTATGTTTCAGGGCTTTTGGAGGTGTTTGAGTCTAATTCCAGCGCTGTTTCACATTGCAGACCAACATCGCCAGTGGATTGCCGGCGGTGCAGCTCTGCAGCCTGATGACGTCGCATCAGGCATAGCGCAGGCGCACTGTGCTGCGGCGCGTGGCTTAAAACCTGTTCTTCGTGCTGCGCAATGCATCCCTCCAGGCAGGACACTGTTGCACCATGTAGCATGCGAATGCTGCACGCGTTCCAAAGGCGGCTCCCCCACTGCTCCTGAAGCCGCCACGCTGACGCGGCGCTGGGCATGCACAAACGGGGCCTGTGCACTGAAGGTGCTCTGTGCTCACATGTGCTGCAGGGCGGCGAACACGCCGGCGCCGACGACGGCAGCCACCATGGAGAGGCGGAGGCCGAGCATAAGCACGGCTTCCCGGCCTCGCCGCCTGGCGCGCCAGTGTTCCCCAACCACGAGGCAGAGCACGAGCATGAACACAGCCTGCTACCGGCGCCGCCGCCCGGCGCGCCCTCCTTTGAGGACAATGGCGGCCACGGCGAGGTGCGATCCTGGCAGAATTCACCTTGTTGGACGGATGCATAGCCTGCAAATCCTCTGATGAATACCAACTGCTCCTTTGAATGAGATATGGCGTTGCTTATGTGCGGCCGACCGCTTCCCTGCCGCCCTCAGCCTGCATACCAGTTTGTTTTTTGCCTGGCACTGTTCTCCCTCGTATGAAAATCAACCAGAAATTGACCTGCCGCAGGTCGAGCACCATAGCGAGGGCGGCGGCCACGGCGGCGGCAACGACAGCGGCGGCCACGGCGGCCGCCACCTGCTGAAGACCAAGCCCACAAAGTCGAAGAAGAAGTCGCGGCCCACCGAGAAGCGCACTATCAAGCACCGCCCCACCAAGCACCGCCCAAGGCCCACGCGCGTGCGCCCGACGCGGCTCCGTCCAACCAGGGTCAGGCCCACGAAGATCCGCCCGACGAAGATCCGCCCGACCAAATCGAACAGCAGCAGCAGCAGCAGCAGCGGCGGCGGAGGCGGCGGCAGCAAGCCGGCCCACGGTAACGAGCACCCGCCGGAGAAGGAAAACGAGCACCCGCCGGAGGTGGAGGTCGAGCATCCGCCGGAGTCGCCAGAGTTTGAGAATGAGCCGCCAGAGGCGCCGGAGGCTGAGCACAGCGCGCTGCTTCGTCCGCCGTCGCCGCAAGGTGATGAGCTTCCCTCTGCCGCACCACCTGCTCGTTTTTGTCACTGCAGGTGCACACATACTGACTATCGGCTAAAGCAGCTATAGGGGAATGTTTTTGCTGCAGAAACTGTCTTGCACGTAGATTTGAAGGTGGCGGGCTCTCTGCGGCTCTCACTGAGGTCTTGTTCAAGGCCTCGCTGATGAACACCCGCCGCAACTGTGATGCTGCATGCCATTGTCCGATCAGATATGCTCCGACGTCTGACGCGCATGTGTCTTTTGCCAATTCTGCAGCTGTGGGCAGCACCCTCTGCAACACATACTACTGCAACACCCTCACGCCTGGCGGTCACGGCGGTGGCGGCGGCACAGGGGCCACAACGGCGGCGGCGACGGACGCTGATAATAGCGGAAACAGAGGCGGCGGTGACAAGGCTAGTTGACTTGTGTATGTTCTACCGTTTGTGGGTGCGTCATAGAGGTCCACCCGCGACAGTACATCGAATTACGCACATACACCGTAGCAGTGCTTACAGAACAGGGTCATCATAGCGCAGTCGACATATTGACACATATGTCCGAGCTTGGACATTGTGGAAACGTGCATGTTTCTGCTGGCAATTGGAAATCCGACAAGAGTGCATCAATGTACGAAGTTGTAACCGAATTGCAACAACTGTCAAGTCCGCAAACGTTCCGCCGCGTCGGCGCAACAGGCGGCGGCCAGTAGCCAGTAGTGCGCCGGTGGACTGTGCACATATTTTCACACCACAACCACACAGAAAGCCCCGGGGCAGGATTCACCGCATGACTCTGCCCATTGACTGCGCTGCAGATGTGCGGCGGTGCTCGCCCGTGGCGCGCTGTCCTGGAAGCAGTCACGGCGGCGGCGCCAACAGAGTGTAGGGGCAAGCTTTTCCAGACACGATCGGCGCCTGCACGACTAAATTGCATCTTGTGAAAGTTTAAACAGCTGTCATCAACTCTGACTCCGTATTGTCGTGCCAGCTGGGGGGACCAGCCCACGTGCATCAATCATCAGGCAATTTCCAGAATTGTCGTTTCTATTCTGTTGCTCATCCATTGCGCAACTCCCATTCGCTCGTCACCGGTGTTGAAGTGAGGTTTTTGTACAAGGGCACTCCACCAACATGGCGCAAAGAACCACAAGTCGCGTCGTCGCGATCGCTGTCGTCCTCGTGCTGGGCACACTCGCACTGGTACGTCCTCTCCACTCCTCTTTTGCCAAGCAGACCTGTGCATGAACCCACGGCTGCGCACAGCGGACTGCTGCGAAGGCCGTGCGATCGATTCCGGGCTGGCAGGTGGCAGCTGAAAATATGTAGTAGGTTCGTTCTACCTTCACGAACTCCAAGTTCGGGCAGACGCTGCGTCTGCGTTCTGCTAGCCTCCCGAGTGCCACGGTGGGACTGTCGGCGAGCTGCGTCGCAGCCGCTGGCCGTTCTGGCTGCTGGAGTTCCCGATGCTACAGGATCGGCTGAGCGCTTGCGCCGCTGAACTTCAGGCGCAACAGCGCAATGCGACGCTGGCCTGCGAGGCTGTTGCCTGTTGCATTGCAACACGGAAAGAATGGCTGATGGGGTTCTCAAGGGGCCACCTCGCTCCAAAGTTGATGCCTGTTTCCGTGCACAGGTGTCTGCCCACCAGGAGGGCCAGGATGCAGTCGCCGCAGAAGGTGCGCATGGCCTCAGCGCTCCCCCCAATCAGCTGCATTGTCCGCTCACGCGTCGGCATCCGATGAACTTGCGCTACGCGCAGTGCATCAGCCGCTTCTCCAGCAGCTGCCTCGGCAGCTGTTAGCGGTACTCAGATGTGCAGACAGCACAGCTGTGCGCCTGCAACGACACCGATGTCCGGGTCCGTGCATGAAGTCTTGCCGTGTTCAGACAAGCCCCGCTCCCGGGCATCGCAGACCTGGTCGCGCGAATCCATCGCCGGCATGCTCGAATGCATCGCATGACGTTGCATCCCAACGCAATCCTACGATCAAATATATGTATGCAAACCTCCAGTCCAATCGGACTGGCGGCCTGCAACCGCCCCTTCCTGTGCTATTGGAACACCGATGGTGCTCATAATCTGCGCCGGGTGCAGGTTCCAGCGCGCTTGCGGTGGGCAGGGGTAATGCCATGATGATGGTCGCGGGCTCCAGCCAGGTGAGAGACTGAACCTATCACTACATTTTTCTGGTCCTGGCATCATGGGTATGCAGCGCCGCACGATTCTTGCACGCCATTCAGCGTCGCAACTTCATCACCTGCCGCCTCATGACCCAATCCCAGTGGCACTCGACGCACTGACGTGTCTGCTGCGCCGACATGCTGTGTGGGCTTTGCACAGCTGATTCAACATCATCAGATATCCAGTGAACATTTGCATCCCGCGCCGGTGGCCGCATGTGCAGGCCCTGAAGTCCGCCAGCCGCAAGCTGCTGCGCGAGCCCAGCTCCGGACCCAATCGGGAGAGGCGGTCGCGCCCGACGAAGAAGCGCCCCACGAAGAGGCGTTCTCGTCCCATCAAAAAGAGGCCGACCCGCTCCAGCCGCGACCGCGCCCGCATCTCCTCCAACGCAATGGTTGACGACGACAACGACGGCATCGTTGACGGTGCGCAGTTCTGAGATCATGTCTCATTAGACGCTGACTGTAGGCTGCATGACGCCTACAAACGCACCACAGCGATTGTAATGGTCCACAAGGAAAGCTACAGATTCCGTAACTACGGCAAAACGAGCAGTGCTGCAAGCCCCAGTTCTTAGTTATGTTAGTTCTCTTCTGCCCCAGGCTGTTAGTTCATGAAGGTTTGACATGTTGAAATCATTCGAAAGAATGCATTCAACGTTTGCAAGCCGGCGAGCTGTGCCTCGCTGCTGCACCGGGAGCCTGTCAAGCTGCTGCTTGATGTGGCGTCACTCTTGCCGTCAAGTATGTTTACCACAATGTGTGCCCTCACCACCGCTCTCCCGTTGCTACAGTCCGGGAAGCCGACAAGGACGGTGACGGCAAGGCGGACGATGAGGAGGTATGTTTCCATTTCCTAGTGTTGATCCTTATCTGCGCTTCGTTCCTTCCACACCCTGCTCTTCTCTACTGTCCGCATTCTGCTGCCGCCGCCGCTCTTAATTTATGCGTGCCATCGTGTGACGTGGGTTCGTTTCTGCCTCAGGACGATGACAACGACGGCATCAAGGACGTGAAGGTGCATGTCGCGCACATGCCCCTGCGCTCTGATAGATCTCCATGCTGGTAGCAGGACACATGTGGCACGATGCTGATGTACACTGAAACACTTCGTTCCGCAGGACACCGACGACGACAACGACGGCATCTCAGACACCAAGGACAAGGTAGGTACCTGCGTTGCTTACATCCTGCTGCATCAGAGTCTGCAACCGGTCGGCATATCATGTGTGACGCCGCGTTGGCCGCCTCACATCTGAGACTGACACAGCGTGTCCCTTCTCTCCAGGATGATGACAATGACGGCGTCAAGGTGCGCACTCGGCAGAGGCACCTGCTTTGCAGCCGCCGTGCAGCTAGACACGGTGTCGGGGACCAGCGATGGATGCTGCGACATCGTATTGCACAGTAGAGCTGAGCCGCTTTGACTTCCCGGTGCTGCAGGACATCTTTGACCAGGATGACAAGTTCGATCGCGATGATGACGCCGACAGGCAGCACGAGGCGGAGGTGAGAAATCTGACTGCAATTACCTGCCGCGGCTATGATGTGCAATTCCTGGGCCGCTGCGCAAGCGGCAGCCTCCTGGAGAGCTCCTGTGTGTGAGCCTGCATCCGGATCCGCGGCATGTGATGTGGCTCCTTCCCTGCTGATTGTAGCCAGCATGCATGCCAGCGGTGTCATGGTGGGTCATGGTGGGGGTCATGGTGGGGGTCATGGTGGGTCATGATGGTGGGCCATGATGGTGGGTCATGGTGGGTCATGGTGGGTCATGCTGGCTGATTGTAGCCAGCGGTGCATATGCACCGCTGAGCGTGCGTGGGCACTTTTGTCTGCCCTGCCGCCTCAGCTGGCGACCTGGCGCGGCACGCAGCCCTCTTGCGCGTAATTGGCAGCGTGGACTCACAGGCCGCTGGTGCTGCGTCTTGGATTCACTGCTCATGATCTTGGTGCAGATTGAGGCCGGTGACGACAAGGGCGGCCACGGCAACGAGCCAGGAGATGACCACGGTGGCAACTAAGGTAGGGTCACTCAACCAAACTGTTGATCATCTTGACACGCCCGTCTCTGGCGCCGGACGTTGTCCGACTTCGTGCTATGTGCGCCGACCCAGAGGCGTCCTCCTGCTCATGTCCTCGGCATCCAAACAACGGGGAGAGATCGATCTATTCGCATGCAGGGCAATGCTGCGGCATCAGCATTTGCTTGCAGATGTCGCTCGTGCTCCATGGCAGCGCTCTGGTCCATACACCCGATCGAATGCAGGTGTCAGGTTGATGTGGCCACGCACGCTGGCGCTCAGCTGCCGGCAGCGTTGACATTTGCAAGTCTGTGTGGGCACATTGGCATTACATCGCCGGTGATTCTGCGCAGGACGTGCGCATCAGAGAAGACGCCATCTGAAGTTCGAAGACAGCTGCATCCGAAAGGAGGCGAAGAGCGTTTGCCCATTTTCAACGAAGTTGGAAGACAACAGACGTGTCCACGGGGAAGGTTTGGCTTGCCGTGAGCCCGCAACCACCGAATGAGAGGGGCACATCTGACCCGCCGGTGAGCAGTGCAGGCTCAGAAACGTTATGGTCATGAGCTGCTCTGGAGAGTGACAGAGGTGCTTGTAAAAGTGCTAGAGTGTGACCGCTTTCTGGGTGTTGCAATCACAGCTCTTGATGGGTATAGGTACCAACTGGTCCCATTTTTGTGCTGTCACCGGAAGCAGGCTTGCATATTTCGTTTTTGCCTTTCTGAACTTGCAAGTTGCAATTGCAATGAACTTGCAATGATCTTTGCAATGATGAACTTGCAATGCTGCAATGAACTTTTGCAATGAATTGCAATTGCAATTGTAACTTGCAAGTGTAGCTTGCAAGTGTAAGTAACTTGCAAGTAACTACAAGTAACTACAAGTAAGTAACTTGCAAGTAACTACAAGTAACTTGCAGGTGTAACTTGCAAGTGTAACTTGCAAGTGTAATTGGCAAATGCAATGAACTTGCAATGATGAACTTGCATTGCAATGATGAACTTGCAATGAACTTGCACTTGCACTTGCATCCAGACGATGCTCTGTAAGGTTTAGCCTCGCCAGCCCATCAGCCGCGCATTGCTTCTTGCCTGCGCTGATGCCACCACCACTGTGTCACCTGCTGCTGACGGCAGGACGCCAAGCGTTAACACCTGATATACATCGTTCTGCCCCAGGCGTGAGAAATTCATAGATGCTCATTTCGTAGCATCTGGACATTTCTGCTAAGTCCGCACCGCGCCCTCCACATTCTAAAGATTGATGGCGGCGGGCAGAGCTAGCGGCGGCGGCAGTCCCACGGTAAAGGCGCCAGAAACAGAGTGTATGTCAATTTAGATGTTGAGCGTACTTTCAAGCTGCCAGCTGTCTGGCCGTCGCACCACTGCCAGGATGGCCACCAGCAACGTGGTGATGACGGCCACGGTCACGGCCACCGACACGGCGATGACGGTCACCAGCATGATGATGACTTCACCCAGGCGCCAACAGCACAGGTGTAGCGTGCACCAGTTGTTGCCACCTGAAACAGACTTGATTTCTTGATGATGACACCGCTGAGACGCACTGGATATCTAGCAGCATGTGTGCAGCGTCATGAGACCGCCATCAGCAGGCCGAACTGAAGAGCCGCGGATGCTAGTGTGCACGTTCAGATTCAGCGCCCCAACTGGGATCGTCCAGTGGCGTCGCGAAGCCGGTTTCGATCAGTTGTTTCAAATCTTGCAGACGCCGACGTCGACGTCGGCAGACGTCTGCGCATTTTTTTTTTATTTTATTCATATTCACTCATCTTCCAGCAGCGCTGCTTTTTCGGACTGCTTGTGTGGTCCAGCTATGTTTGTGGGCCCTTTCCGCCCCCCACAGACTCGGGCACTGAGGCGCACCGACAGCTCCACCGACTCGCCGACCCAGGCGCCGATTGGATCCCCACTGGGGCTCCAGTGGGAGCGTCAGTGGCACTGACGCTCCCACTGACTTTGACAGTCCCACCGACCAGCCGTCCGAGACGCCGACTGAAGCGCCCACTGACACTCCCGCCTACAGTCCCACCGACCCGCCGATCGAGACGCCGGCGGGAGCGCCCACTGACGCTGCCACCAACAGCCCCACTGATTCGCCGACCGAGGCGCCGATAGCAGCCCCGACGGACACGACACGCCCACCGACGCTCCTACAGACGGGGCACGCTTCGTCGTGAATTCCAGCACCGCGGCAGCTACCACCACCGTGGAGACATTGGCGCCGGCCCATGACAATGATAACAGCGGCAGCAGGGGCAAGGTGTGCATGCCTGGTCCGAACGCTGCTGTGCATCGGACTACGCAGTGTGAAATCGTCGCAGCAGTATGGCCACTGGGATGCAGCTTGTGTGCATACTCGTTGCCGCCCTCCGCCGACAGGCAGACCAGCCCATCTGCATGTATGATGTCTAGCAGTGTGCATTTCACAGTGTTGTCTGCATGTCACAGGGTCACAAGGACCACAGAGCAAGGACGACAGGGGCAAGGACGAGGGTAAGGACAGCGCTTTTGCAGGAAATGGAGCCGTACATATACACCTTCAGCAGTTGGACGTTGGTAAGGCGGTCGAGCCGTCATGGCAGGCCCTGCGCCGCCGGCGTGATGACATTCTTTCATTAGTTGAACAGCATGCGAGCGCGCAGCAGCTGCAGCGCCGCATTCATTGAGTGAATGCGCCCACTGTGATTCCACAGTGATCATGGGATTCGGCCAACAATGGGAAACAGATACCAGCGCTGCCAGCCAGTGGTGCGCCACATGGTTTCTGCTATCGCGGGCAATTCAGAGCGCTCCTGCATTTCCTTCAGTTGTTTTCAGGCGAGACGTCGGACAGTCTTTCGGGCGGTGTTAGTACATCGTTCTAGCTGCTGGTGGTGATCACTGCATGTACTGACAATTGATGCAAGGAAGCTAGGGGACGAAATAGTGGTAGCTGTAGATAGTTGTAGCATGTAGATCTTCGTCAGCACATTTCAAGGTCTCGGCGGCTCAGCCATCCTTGGACACACGATCAAGTCCTGTTTCATTCATCTTGATTAATCCAACCGTGTAAATGAGCAACCGTCTGCCCCCAGGATGATGCTAGCACCTGTCAAAGTCCAGATACTACAGACGAAAGAAAGCCTCCACCGAAACCGCCTGCTGGCGGCTACTGCAGGCGCCACCGCATGCTGTAAGGGCGCCACACCGGCACCGCCGGGCACGGATCTATCACCGCCATGTTGCAGGCGCCACGGGGGGCGCGCCCTGGGGGATTACCCGTCCTCACGATTCTCCTTCTGTGGATCCTCCTTCAGAGTCTCAGCCCAGCAACAGCGCGGCGTCCACCTGCGACTGCCCCGCCGGCGCGACCGTCGCCCACACCTCTCGGTAGGCGGGCAGCTCCGAGGGGTCGATGTCAAACTTGAAGACCTGGCGCCCAAACTCCTGCACGGCGAACGGGCACACGGCTCGGGAGCGGCGACAGGAGATTGCACCAGCAGCTGCAGGCACGCAGGGGCAGTGGTTCCGGAGCCAAGACTAGGGTGCAGTGCAAGAGCGAAAGCGTAGGCTGGGCATGTGCACCCTGCAGCAAGGCACACGCTGGGTGGGTTTTTGTGCTGGGCGCCACAGCAGCCACAGCAGCCGTTGTGGGCTTGAATGTAGGCCCAGACACATCTCCCAGCATCTTGGGGGGGAGGGTGGTAAGGGAGTTGACGAAAGCGATGGAAAAGTGGACCTTTGACATGAAGGCTGTTGTGGAAATCGAATTAATTCGACTTATGATCAACAATAATGGAAGATTGCCGAGGCAATCGAAAGCGCGGGCAGTCGTACCAAACGACTACAACCAATCACCTCCACCACCGAGGTTCGAACTCACGACCTCTCGGTGTCCATCAATTTCACTTGGGGGAGGGTGGAAGCTCTCAAATAGAAGCATCAAAAGGATCAAAAGGAAAACGCATCAAAAGGAAGGCAATACTGTAGGTCTGCGCAACACGGCACCTGCACGTCCAGGAAGAGCTGCGTGGTCATCTTGTCGGTGTCGGAGGCGCCGCCGGCCGCCTCGGGCGTGGCGGCATCGCCCGCCGCGCGGTTCTTCTTGAGCCGCTTGAGCGACGATTCCGTCTTGCGCACCGTCTCCAGCAGGTCCCCCGCCACTGACTGCACAATGAGCGTAGAGTAGATAAGGCACGATCAATTGGAAGCTTCTGGAGTAGACTCCGTCTTGCGAACCCGTCTCCAGTGGGTCACCCGCCACCGACTGCAGCATTGTAGCAAGTTCAGATGTGAACAAGGTGGGCACACATGTTTGGTTGCATCTCCAGCAGATCTGCAGCCACCGACTGCAGGGGCAAGACTGATGAACATGTCCAAAGAAAGAGTTTCGACTTCAACACAAGCAATCTCAGGCACGACCATGCCGCCACGGGGCGCGCTGACATCCCGGCAGCTGCGCGCTGCACCGCAGGGAGCAGGCCGCATCAGCGCTGCCTGTCAAGAGCGGGCTGACCCTGGCGGCGGCAGCCAGGAAGGCCACTGACCTGGAAGCGGCGGCAGACGGCGACGATGCTGCCCTGGCATATGGCGGCGCGCGCCTCCTCGCCCAGCGCAGCCGCGCTGTCGTGCTCCAGGAACGCGCTGCACAGTAATGGGGTAAGCAGTCACAAGAGAGACGCCAGCACGAGGCCACGCCTTTAAAACTTTCAAATGTGAGGTCCGCGGCGTGGCGTGGCTCCTGCACCCTGCCTCATTCCACGGCTCCAGGACCACGGCCAGAATCACCACGAAGCAATGCTTGAACCGACCGCACCCGAGGCAAATGAACGCTCAGTACGACGAGCTGCACCTGAGGGGGGCGACGATGCCGGGGACATAGTGCGACGGCCGCGTCGGCGCCGGGCGCGCTACCATGCGGTAGGTGGTGCTGATGCCGCGCACGTGTTTGAGTCCCGCCGAGCAGCGCTCCGCCAGGGACTCTACGACGGCGTTGCCCAGCGCCGCCGACCGGGCGGCCACGCTGCCGACTGCCTGCCGCCAGGCGCCGGCGGCCGCCTGCCTCGCCTGCGGAGCAAGCGTTACCGTGTTTGTTTCATGATGACCACAGTTGAATTGTGGCTTGGGACTGTGGACACACTGCCGACAGCCAGCCGCCAGGCGCCGGCGGCCGCCGGCCGCGCATGCGGAGCAGCTGCTATATCAGGTTTGTTTCGTGGCAGAATGAAACAAACAGCAATATGAAAAGTGAGGTCGTGCACGACTGCCTAGCAAAATACTGGTGGCTTCAGCAGCAGCATGGGAGCAAGTGCTGACGACCTGCCGCTTGCCTTCAGCATACCCAATCGGGCGACCAAACGCGCCGAGTGTGATGCGGCTGGGAAGCGGCTGGCCGTCATTCGGCAGGCTGTTTCACGCATTTGAAATCGGCCAGCAAAAACAGGGCGCCACAGCAGTCCCCAGCACAGAGGGCAGGAAGGCTAGCACACATACGGCCAGCTGGTGCAGCCTGCAGCTCCTGCAGCTTACTCCTGGCATGTGAAACAGCCGTGGTCTTGGGCTTTTGTCCATCACGAGCTCGTGGGAGAGCTCTTGGGAAAACAGAAGCTCTCAAGGCAAGGGTGCCGCCCGAGGTGGCAGGAAGGCCAGCGCGCTGTCAGCTCCGCACTAAAGGCGCACCGCCCAGCCAGGCAGACAGCGCAGCGAGGAAAGCTGCTCCCAAAGCCTGCTGCTAGCGTGTGACCAGGCTGAGATCTGCTCTCGAGCCCTCAGTAACCAAAAGGGTGTCCACCTCGGGCGGCAGAAAGGCCAGCGCCGCTGTCAGCTCCGCGTCATAGGCTCCGCCCAGCCAGGCGGACAGCGCGTCCACGTCGCCGCGCACCAGCGCCAGCTGCTCCGGCGTCGCCTGCGCGCCCCAGCTGGCGCCCTGCAGCGAGAACGAACGGTGTTCAAGCACGGTGCTTGACCCAAGACGTATAAATAGCGCCAGCTGCTCCGGCGTCTACTGCCCCCCAGCTGGCACCCTGCATACAGTGAATAGATTGAGTGTCGAGTGAATAGTTCAGTAGTTGGCACGACAGCTGCAGGCTGCCCGCCTACAGCAGAGCGAAGTGGCTGTTACTGCAAACACGCTGAGGAACTGCTCACCCCAGGGCACAGCGTTCACCTCGTCTGCAGACTCGGTGGGTTGCCCGCTACGGGCCGCCAGGCCCGCCGCCAGCCAGCCAGCGTAGCGCGCCACCAGCTGCAGCGCCAGCCGCACAAACTTGTCCGCCAGCGGCGCCAGGAACACATCGGCTGCCAAGCACCGCCGCAGGGACGCCGCCTGCGGCGAGATTGACGGCGTGTTAGCATTTCTACAAGCGATTCAGTCTGTCGTGTTCAAAGCGCAAGCATGAACATGTCACTGCCACAGGCTGCCCGCATGAGGTGGGATTGGGTGTTATCATCGTCACCAACAACAATATGGTACAATTGAAACACAAGCATGAACGTATTACACATTGCAGACAACGTGTTGGGAGCTTACCAGCACTGCGCTCGCCTGCAGCCGCACCGGCGGCCCGCCCATTTCGGACTGCTGCTGCTGTGCGACGGCTGCCTCGAGGCCGCCGGCCGCCACCACCGAGTCCAACGCCGCCGCGATTTCCTGCGCCACATTCAAGTCGGGCATCGGTCAAAGTCCACACACCGTCTCACCAGTGACGCTGCAGCTGCTCGGAGATGCTGGTCATCTAGGCTGCAGATGCCAGCGCGCGCTCATGCTCGTGAACACCTTGCGGGCAGCACACCCGACGGACCAAACAGCTTCCTCTGTTTGGCGAGTGTCTGCAGGCGACACTCGCTCACCTGGAAGCGCAGGGAGAAGTACACGGACAGGTTCCAGCGCTTGAGAAAGGTCGCCACCGCGGGCGCGCCCCGAAAAGAGTCCAGCTGCCGCCGCGTGCGCACGTGCTCCGCCTCTAAACCCTCCAAGAAGGACACCGCGGCGGCGTAGTTGGCCAGGAAGGTGCTCGGCACGCCCGGCGAGAACGCGCCTGCATGTGTGAGAGCGTTGTGCATGAGGGACTTAGCGCTGTGTTGTGAAACGACCATGCATGCGTGCATTCACAAACTCCAAGGCAGGAGGAAGCAGCACTGAACAGCCGCGGGTCGGAGCAAACGCCCAGCACTCCTCTCGTCAACTCTGGCAGCATGACTACTTGACCTTGTCATGCACATTTTGACTGCGCCGGCACCTCGTCTGCCTCCACAGTGATCGAGCGCATCTCTCGGGAACGACCTCCAGCCCTGCTCGTCCTTCGGCAACATCGAAACACGAAGCTCTGATGGCACCTGGCAGCGAACGGCCGACGGCCGCGTCCACCTCGGGCATAAGGGAGCCGCCCAGGAAGTCGAAGCCGTGCAGCCCGGAGGACGGCGCCGACACCGCCGCCAGCAGCTCCCCCATCTGCCCCCGCACTGCGACCGCCACCGCCTGCAGTACCTGCGCATGATTTGAAGCCGTGTATAGCGTAGCCGCTGGCCGAGCAATCCGATCTACACGCCGAAGCTGGACACCAGGCGATGGCAGCTCCCTCATCTGCCCCCGGCACCGCGCCCGCCACCGCCTGCAGCACCTGCGCCAGTGCCAAAACAAATGCAAGGCTTCACCACTGATCGAGGGACTGAGGTTGAGGGCCGGCGTGCATGCATGCACGCGCCAGCAGCTCCCCCATTTGGCCCCGCAGCGCGCCCGCCACCGCCTGCAGCGATGCTCAGCACTGCGAAGCGTCAGCGTCAGTCGGAGCTTCAAGGGAAGTAAAATTTACGGCACATTACCTTTCTGATCGGCAACAAGGTAGGGTCACTCAGTGTTGAAGTCTTTTGGGCGGCGCATCCATGTGCACCTTAGGCAATGCCTCCGGGCCGGCGCGGGGGCCGCCGACACCCGCTCCCCTCAATGCTTCTGCCACAAGCGGCGCGACCACTGTCCGCCGCACCACGGCCTGCGCCGCCGCGCCGCCGCAGACAGAGGAGTAGGCGTGCAGCGCGTGGCCGACTGCCGAGGCCCTTCGCGCCGCCAGTGCCGCGGACAGGCCCTCCCCCAGACGTGCCTGCAACATAACAGCGACGCGAAGGGAAGCTGGACTGAGGATTGCATTCCGAAAGTGCACCGGTGGGGAGGCACTGCGCGCCGCAAGCGCCCACACCGAGTATGCGACTCAAGAATGAACATAGACTTGGCCCTGGCAGAAAGGTATAGCATGATACTAATGGCAAAGCAATGGCTCACCTCTAGCGCCGCGGTCGCAGCGTCCATGCGCGGCTGCAGCATTACCACGAAGGGCAGACCCGAGCCGCGCGCCGCGTAGAACTGCAGCCGGCTGACCTCGCTGGCGACGCGCTCGTACAGGCGCACGCGCGCATCCAGGTCCGCCCCGCTGCCGCTGCCTGCATTCGGTGACGCCGCCTCCACTTCATCCAAGAGCTTCTCCACCTGCGACGCAGGCAGGACTTGGTTGGAAGCGAGTATGAACGAGCTGGCAACATACATGGCCACACAATGATGTTGTGCATCCACTTGACGCGAATTCTGTGAGCTGCGCTCTTGAAGGCGCCTGCAGCGGTGCGCCAGATCGAAGGCACCTGCAGATGTGCGCCAGATCACCTTGGACATGACGTGCGCGGTGTCCTGCATCAGATCCAGCATGGCGCGTGCCGCCGCGACCTCTGCCCGTCGCTGCAGCCCCCCCTGCAGCGCCTCCAGCTCTGCAGCGACCGCCCCCGCGACCGCGCCCAGCCGCTCCTGCATGATTGAGCGTCAGCTTGTTGAGGGCGATCATCTCTGCATCCGCTCCATGCGTTCCTGCGCAGTGGCTTTTACGAGCGCATGCATGCCAGATGAATGGCAGCACCTGTATCTGCGCCACTGCCGGATGTGTGCAGCCTCCTGTGAGAACATGCCCAGCCCTGTCGCGTACAGCAGCAGCCGCCAGTAGCAATCCGGCGGCCAGCACTCAATAGAAGACCTTGATGCATGAAAAGCAAGCTCTCACAAACCGCACCTTGAGGTCGCCGAGCGGCTTCTGCATGCGCGCAACGGCGCCGTCCACGTTGACCAGCTGCGTGCTGAGGCTCACGAAGTCTGCATAGTCCTCGTTGATGACCTCCACCAGCTGCGGCGCATGGAGACATTTCTAGCCTTGTTTCGGGTTCTCCATTTATGAGCGGCTTGCGATACTATGTATGGATGTTTACAATTGCGAGCTTGCGCTTGTTGGGTGGCCGTGTCAATGCTAGGACGGCATGCAGCAGAAAGCTGCCTGCACTCACAGCGCAAAAGCTTTACTGCCATGTCACCTTGTGCTTCAGCGTGGTCAGGTGGTTGTCCAGCTCGCTGCTAAGCGTCTCCAACGGCACCTGCCGTGTCACACAGATTCAGTTGCGCATGGCGCTTTTGAAGGACTTGGTGGTTCATATGTACCTGCACCTGCAAAGCAGCGGCTGCGCAGGCGTTGTGCAGTGCAATCCCAGGCAACAGCAGAGCTCACGTAGCGGCGCAGGTCGGCGATGAAGGTGTCGGCGTCAAAGTCGGGCTCCAGGAAGGCCTCTTCGCGGAACCAGTGCGGCGTATTCCCCGCGCCATTCGCGCGCGGCGACAGCACCTCCACCTGCACCGCAGACATCTTCACGTTGTTCTGCTCAAACTTGTCGCGCACGACAACGATGCGAACTTTTCCAGCCACGACAACGGTGCAGTTGCTGCTGTTGCGGCTGCCACCACCACCAGAACCGCATCGCGCAGCCCTTGCGATTTGTGTTCTTCGGGCTCGCAACTGTGATGCGGGTGCACGCGACGTCGTCACCTGCGCGTCGGCGAGCGGTCCGGAGCGTGGCACCTCGCCGGCCACGGCGGCGGCAGCCATGATCGGCAAAAGCTTGCGCACGGAACTGTACTCAGACAGCAGTAGCTGCTGCCGAGGGGCGCCTGCCCTCAAGGAAGATGCGCCATGATCTGTCTCTCCATCGGCCGCTTTGCAGAACCGCTGTGCCTAAATGGGGCAGCAAGAACTGCGTGAATGCGCTCCTGCGTTGGCAGCGCTGCGCTGCGCTGCCGAAGTGTAAACCTTCGCTGTTGGGCCTGCTAGCGATCAAAGGCAAGGTGTGCTGTGACAATTTTTCGCGATGTTGTTGTCGATCGCAAAAACGAAGGTGCTAGGGAGAGCGCAACCAGTATCGAAGCACCGAAGATGTGTGATCTGGGTGCAATTCAGAAAGTTCGCTAGCGGCCTGAGCGTGCCAGACACGAGTTTCACCAAGTCAGTGTATCGCTTGGGTAGTCTGTGGCAACACGACAGAGGGACCAGCACCGACTAGCAGCATGAATCTCATCTCGCAAAAGGGTCAACGGGGGAATGGCTGCTGTTAAATCACCCTGGTTGTGAGCGGATTTCCCGCGCTATGAAAACGTAAGAAAAGTGCGGGAGATCACAAACTTCGTAAGCAGGTCACGTGTGCCATGCAGTTTGTCGCGATGCGGATGCACAGCGTTCCTCACTCTACACACTCGCCAACAACCAGCGTCGTTTACATCGTCGCGTAGTTTCATGCAGTGCTGCGGCCTCGGGTGCGGCACGCGTCCATCTGCTTGTGTCCTCCGAAACCTATGTTGGCCGATTCGCTGTCATTCAAAGCATTCGATCGACGTGTGTGCATAGCCTGTGCTCTCCCGGCGTCTTATGATTTTTTGAACGGCCTGTAGTGAGGCCGTCGTGCTGGCGACGTGCATGATCGGAAAGCTAGCCCAGATCAATGTCTGCTGCACCACCGATCTTCTTCTGACAGCCTCTGCAGTGCCTCTGCCATTAGGCTGTCACGCTGGTCTCAAACGGATATATTTCAAGCGTCGGCCGTTGCTTCCGCGCCTGCCACACCCGTGTCGCCAGTCCTTCACCGCAGGACAGGGCTTCCTTCAAAACGTTGCATCCTGCCTCAAGCAACGCTGACTCCTGTTGCATGAAAACGCAGGTCCAAGAAAAACAAAGTCTCTGACGGTCAGACAGCCTCCAAGGTACCGTCCGGCAGGAAGGCTACCGCTGCCACAACCCCCGCTGCTTCTGCCGCAACCCCTGCTCCTGCTCCCATCGCGACCGCTCCGGCAGCCACCAAGCCAACCATCATGGCTCCCACCAAGATCGCCGTGATCTACTACAGCACCTACGGCCACGTCGCCCAGGTGGGAGCATGTTGATGCTGCCCTTCTCCACTGCAATAAAACTGCGGATGTGGCGCATGAGGGAGCGTCTTGCTGAATACGATATGCCAAAGGAGTACAGCTGCTGAAAATGCGCGTGTCTGTCCTTCTGCAGCTGGCCAAGCAGGAGCTGGAGGGCGCCAACTCCGTGGAGGGCGTCGAGGCGACGCTGCTGCGGGTGAGTTGCCTGCTGTTTGTCATGCATGCCGAGGGCGCGCCAGGCGTTGCCAGACCCACTGAGTCTGATCTAGCACTCCGCAGCTGCAGCCAGCCGCATGAGGCCAACATGAGGCCAAGACACTGCTGCTTGTCCGTCTCTGCCCGATACCTCGAGTGCACTGTCACATTTGCTGCCTCTGTGAAGACCAGTCATGTCCTCTGATTATGGTCGCGTACTGTCTCGCAGATCCCGGAGACGCTGTCCAAGGAGATCCTGGAGAAGATGCACGCGCCGGGGCCCGATGAGTCGGTGCCGGAGATCACGACGCACGCGCTGACCGAGTATGACGGCTACCTGATCGGCGTGCCGACGCGGTGAGTGCAGCGCTTGTGCGAGAGCACCAACATCTGCCAAAGTCTGGACGACCTGCTGTCGGATTCAGGTCAGGGAATTTATTTGGCGCGCAGTTCAAGACCTTCTGGGACGCCACCGGCGGCCTGTGGACCAAGGGCGCCCTGGCTGGCAAGGCCGCCAGCATGTTCTTCTCCACTGCGTCCCAGGGCGGCGGCCAGGAGACCACCGCACTCACCGGTGCGTCATCACATCCTGGCATCTGGCGTATGTCTACCAGAGTCTTGCAGAACAGAGATTGTGTTGGCTTGAATGTTACCCTGCAGTCGTTTTGTTGCTCTGGCATGCTTGCTCTGTTGTTGTATAGATGAAGCAAGCATATAGCAAGGGGTGTTGCGTTCTTACTGCCAGCCATGGGCAAAGCCACGAGCCATACCATGACCACGCTGATGCTTTCACGTCTCTGGTGCGCAGCCATGACTCAGTTCACCCACCACGGCATCATCCACGTGCCGCTGGGCTACACCGCGCCCGACGGCCTGCAATTCGGCCTGGACGAAGTGACGGTGCGTTGCGGACCACCCATCTGCTTTTCCCGTGACAAACTCTCTGCTGAGGGTCGCTTCTTGCCCAACCGCATCAGCAGTTGACGCGGCCCAGCCCAGCGTACCACAAAAGAGTGGCGCCTGTCTTGAATTCGAGCTCGCTGGCGAGCCGCTGCTCGATCGATTGCAATGGTCCATCAGCAAGTGCCGATCGTTCCTCCTGCAGGGCGGCTCCGCATGGGGCGCCGGCACTTTCGCCGGATCGACGGGCGCCCGCCAGCCAACCGAGAAGGGTGAGCTCCTTTGGCCGCTTGCCACCTCTTCTGCCAGATGCTGTGTTTTGTTGTCCAGCATGGGGTACGGCCCTGGTGATGATGTTGCGGCCTTGTGTGCGCAGCCACACTCGGTTTGCATGCACTGAGTGCGCATGACCGATTGCGCATGATATCTTCGTAAACAGCGTTCCGTTCGCGCCGCTGCAGAGCTGGCCATCGCCAGGCACCAGGGCTCGTACTTCGCTGCAATCGTCAAGAAGCTGGCGGGCAATGCCTGAGCCGCCGCTGCGAATTTCAACAAATTCGATTGATGGCACCGCTGATGCACTGATGTATCTGAATGTGTGCATTCAACGATAGCAACGATAGTCAACTATGCGAATCGCCGACGAGCATCGTGCTCTCTTGTGTCTGCCTTCTGGAGCCAACGTGCGTCAACAATTCCAGCCTGAACCTCCTGCCGCACCTGTGCGCTCGCCAACAATTGCAACTTTACGGAGCAGTAAACGGTGGAAATTGTGTTTGCCACGGTTTTGTGATTGATCGGGATCAAATCCCAGTGTTTCAGCATGTGCACGGAGTTGACTGTCATTGGGGCTGTGAAAATCGCTGCGAGGCTGGTGACCAGCGGCGATGGTGCAGCTGTGGAACAGTCTACAGGCATCGTTTCCATGTGGCCGTCTGATAATTGAAAGGGCGATGATTTATTCACGCTGCAGTCGAGCAAGCGCGCCAACTGGTATGTTAGCAACGCGAAATTGCTGGCACCGCCGCCATCACCGATGCGATCTAGCCTGCCCAGCGCGTTGTGATTGGCATCATTGTACCCTCGGTCACGGGCATGAGTCGCGGATTTTCTCTCATGCCATTTGATTGAGTCACTCGGGGTCACTTGCGGATCGAAAAAATCAGTTCCAAAAGCGGTCGCGAGGCCGCCGCCGCATTTACCGCCTGAGGCTATTTTAGAGAGCGCACGACATCGGAAACGTTGCAAGCGATCGATTGCACACCATTCGCACGCTTTGGGGAAATATCGGCGAAAGTTTGGGTCGAGTTTTGCTTTTTTGAGTGCATTTTCCTGGAAACTCGAATATGCTGGCCTACTCGCGCTGCTCGCGGACTCGCCCGTAACGTTTGCAAAACAACTCGCAGACAGCTAAAATCTTCAATTATCCGCGACTCATGCCTGTGACTACGGTATGTATGCGGCTGAAAGTGTGCGGTCCTCAGATCGAGGCCTTGTGGCGGCGTGCCCGGGACCACAAAGGGGAGGCACCAACTCTCACATTGGCCAGCCCTTGCCAAAGCGCAAGGCGCATCGGCACAGCACATGTGTCGACGGACACACCGGGAGCGCACTGCACATAATGCAGTGAGCAGGACCGATCTTTTTGATTGAAGCAAGTGCAGACTTCCACCAGAAAAGACGGCCACAGGCCGATTTATTTGATTGATCGGCGGCATTACCTGCCAGGCTCAGCATGTGCAATGAGGACTGATAGGGGGTTGTCGGAATCGCTGTACGCGAAGCCTGGCGGTCAGCGACGGTGCCGCTGTAGCGGCCCCAGGCCCCACGAGCAAAGGTTCTAGCTGGCCGCAAGCGCTGTGAGTAATGACGCTGACAATGAGCAGGAGCCTGCAAGTAAAGGCGTCAAGGGCAGCTGCTCGGCGGGATCTGCGGCTGTTTGCGGAGCTATCAGCGCCGCCGCCGCCGCGAGGCGGCGAAGCGCGTGACCAGTGACTGCGGCATAGTCAAGTATACGTGAGTGAGGGGGTGTGTGGTCCCTTGAAACCCTTGAACGGCCGCTGGCCCATCTAAAAGCCGCCGCTAAATGCAACCGTTTGCAGCTGCGGGTGGCAACGGGACTCTTGGAACAGTCGAACCCCAACTTCGACCCAACTGCCGCACCCCGAAACTGCAGAGCGCGAGCGACGTAAGCTTTCTCTTATGTCGACCTACCAGACTTCAGCACACTCTGATCACAAATTCGAGATTCCACTCTCCGACGAACACGCTTTGAGACGTCACTTACATTGCATCATCGCTTGCTGAAGCAAGATGCCGCCCCCAACGGATGTGAGTGTGGCTCGTGTTTTCGATGCATCATGAGAAGGCATATCATACTGCCTTCGATCTGCGTATGGCGTTGGCGAAGTTGCATGCGCTGCGCACAACCGCATGCGCACATGGTCTGTTGGCCAACATGCATATGTTGCAGGGTAATTTGCTACACCAGCTCCTTATACGTGCGACCTTGTCATATGCAGGTGAGCGATCAGACGCACCAGGGTCTGGGCAAGGTCACGCTCAAGTCCAAGCACGATGAGAACAGGAAGATGCTCGGCGCCGAGTGGACCGGCAAGCAGTCTGTGACAGTCAACCCCGATCGGCTGGTGCCAATGATTACTGATGCCCAAGATGCGATCATAAAGGTGACGTCGACGGCCATCTGCGGCAGCGACCTGCACATGTACGTGGGCGCGATGCCGGGCATGACTAAGGGCGACCTCATGGGCCACGAGGTAAGTGCTGACCACACTTGCAACAGATCTTGCAGCCCCAATCGACACGCACTTTGCACGCAAAACTTCTGGCAGCATATTCCTGTGCATGCAAAGGTTTTGTGTGTGAGGCTCCAGTGCATGCTGCACCCTGTGCATTCTGGCTTTGCCGCACAGCTGATGTCAATGTTTGATGCCATCATCTCATGATGCGCAGTTTATGGGCGTCATAGAGTCGGTGGGCCCGGAGGTGAAGAACTTCAAGGTCTGCGACCGCGTCGTGGCTTGCTTCGACCTGGGCTGCGGCTCATGCATGTGCGGGCTCTGGAGCTTGTTCTTGTGTCGAAGTAGTTGAATCTGCGTTTGAGCATGTGACTGGACCTGAGCTGCTCACACTGACACTTGCTGCCAGGGGTGGACCGGACATGCATGTACAGGGTGACATGCCAGCCAGCCGGTAATCAAGAGCACCATTGACATGCGGGGTTGCACACGTGCACCGAGCTGCTGTACATGTGATGTCCCAGGTACTGCAACATGAACCTGCACTCGGAGTGCGACGTGACCAACCCCTCCAAGCAGCAGGAGTACCTGTACGGGCACCGCACCGGCGGCATCCATGGTGCGCTGGCTGAGCCCTCGCTGACAAGGAGCAGCAGCACTCTGCGCCTAGCCGCCGCTAGGCGCATGTGCTGCTGGGTCCCCCTTGCAGCCTTCTGCCCTTTGCAATGAGACCTTTCCAGCGGAACATGGTGGATCCTGCAGCAGCTTGGGCCTCAAAGATGTCTGGTGCACTTCCGCAGGCTACTCGCAGCTGACGGGCGGCTGGGAGGGCGGCCAGGCAGACTATGCCCGTGTCGTCTTTGGTGAGCGCAATTTCCACCGGTTCAAATTCAACCGATGGATTTGCATTTCCCAGCACGATCGAGAGCTCAATATTGCACATGACAATTGATCAGCATGTCCTCCACGTCGCTGTTCAATCGCCTAGCATCATCTGATGTCCGTCGCGTCACAGTCCCTCCCCATTGCCTTGCCGCCACATTCGAGAGTGGCCTTACTGGTGCCGACTGTTCATTTGTCTGCACTATGCAGCCGATGTCAACTTGATCAAGGTGCCGAAGGAGAACCCCGACGAGAAGTACCTGTTCTTGTCCGACATCCTGCCCACCGCCTGGCACGCAAATGTGCTGGCGGAGACAGGCAAAGGCGACGTCGTCGCTGTCTGGGGCGCCGGACCCGGTGAGAAGCATATCAAACTAGCATCTGCTGAACCTCTTTGCCTGCAGAAGCCTTCATTCCGACAGCTGGAACCAAGTGATGCATGCGCGGGCATGTTCACCTGACATGCTGGAACATCTACATGCCACGGCGCGGTAGACAGCAGCGATTCCAGCCCGAGGCGACGGGTCTTAACAAGTGCTCTGTGCTGGGTGCGCAGTGGGCATGCTGGCGGCGCAATGCGCATTTGCTCGAGGCGCCAAGCGCGTTATCAGCATCGACAGCGTCGCCTACCGCCTCGAGCGCGTCAAGGAGGTGCGCCATTGATATCTGGGAAGGCTACATTTCGGATAGATATACTATCGTTTCACCTGCTTACAGTTTCCACCTGAAGCCATGCGCCACTGCGCCGTCGCTCATGCTCAAGACGACGAGATTGTGCGCCGCAACGATGCATGCTGCCCAGGGGCGCAGCTGCTGCGCTGTTTGGCTGAGCGCTCAACACCGTCTTTCATTTCAACACTCCCCGCTGTGGCTGGTCCGTCTTGTCTCATGTATTCGCGCCACGTGACAGGTGGCGCCGGGCGTGGAGACCATCAACTTCAGTGAGCGCAAGACGATGGAGGCGCTGCACGAGATGGTGCCCAACGGGCCAGACTGCGTCATCGAGGCCGTCGGCTTCCACTACTCCTCCAGTTTGCTCGACAAGGTGGGCGCCTCTCAACTCCATGATTCTCGCACATCTGGTTCACACCTTGAAGAACAAAAGGGTAAACCGGTGCCCAGGCTTCTCCCACGCTGCTGGTTGTGGAGGTCGCACGGCGTGTTTCGTCGCCGACACCGATGTAGGGCTAGCAATCCTCAATGGAACAGGTTCAACAATCGTATTGCAGATCGAGATGGCGCTGATGATGGAGACGGACCCCTCGGCGATCATCAACGAGCTCATTTACGCCGTGCGCAAGGGCGGCCACATCGGCGTTGTCGGCGTGTATGCCGGCTTCTGCAACCACTTCAACATCGGTGGGTGTTTCGGGACCCCTGTTTGCACCTCCAGTGCTCATCTGTAAGCCAGTGCTCATCTGTAACGGCAGATGTGTCGGCTGCTGTCCAGTGCTGGGTATGCAGTACTGCCTGAAATGCGCACCTCGGGTCGGGCTGCCCTGTCACTCCGGCGTTGCTGCCGCGGCAGGCCATCCACGAGCGCCATATGGATGTGTTGACAGCCTGAATGTCCATTCGAGTGTCAGAATCCTCTACCCTGGCACTAGATGCGACGCTTGTCAACTGGCGCCTGTTAGATAAAACATGAACGATGCTTGCAGGCGCACTGATGGAGAAGGGTCTGCGCATGGGACTTGGGCAGACGCCTTGCCAGGCGTACTGGCACGACCTGCTGGACATGATCGAGGTCAGTGACGGCAATAAGGGCCCACGTATGCACGCTTGTAACAATTCGTAAACGTGTGTCCTACCTGCCTGAGGAATTTCTGTGGACATGCTGAACTGACGCAAATCGTCTATGCTTGCGCATAGAGCGGCAAGCTCAAGCCGGAGACGGTTGTGAGGTAAGCATGCCAGCTATGTACAGGCAGTTATGTGGCGACCCCAAGCTGACGGAACAAGTAGATTTTCAACTCTGAATCTCAACGTTCTACTTTGATTGCCTCTTGCAGCCACATCATGCCGCTGAAGGAGGCGGCGCGCGGCTACAAGATCTTCAATGCAAAGAGTGAGCTGCCGCGCAAACTCACCCAGTTGGAGACACGTCCCTGACATGCATACACACATGGATTGCTGTCGTCACATCTGGGATTGTCTTGCTGATGTGGTCTGCCGTCGCTACATGCAGGCGAGGAGGAGAAGTGCACCAAGGTGCGTGCCGTATGCCCTGTATGTGATCTGCAGGACAGCCTATCCAATGCCGAAGCCCTTCACATGCTATACTTGTGCTTCTTCCCTGACCATTGTGGCATTGACTGTGCTGTGCACAACGTCAGTGCCTCCTTTCAGAAGCCAACCATCCAACTGCATCGTCATCTTTGTTTTCGCACAGTGATTGTGCACATTCGCGAACTTTCCAGTTTCGTAGAAATCTCTCTAGAATTCCTTTATTGACACAATTGAATTCAATTAAATCTCAGGTGATTCTCAAGCCGGGCGGCACAGAGGAGACAGTTATCAGCAGCGTAGCCGAGAGCCTGCGCAAGCTGACCGCTTGAAAGAAAGCACAATGCGGACTGAGGGAAGCACAAGTTGCAACCAATTGGGGATGCCATCGCTGAGTGAACAGTGACCCGTGGAAGGACAAATTTGATTGCAGCATTGGTGGCGCACTACATGTGATGTTGTGTGATGATGACGGGTTGCTCTGCTGATCATCGTTGTGCACTCGTTGAAGACTGGTCATGATTCTGGCCCTGTATAGTTGAAGTTGTTGGTGAATCGACACACGTTCTGACTCCCTTTCCGAGGTATTGCGCCGCCTGCTGGCAGCTTGCAATATCAGTACTAATAGGCTATTGAATGCGGTGTCGCAGCATTTGGCCTAATTGTCCAGGTTCACACCTCTCAATACCTTCGTACGCGACGAAGAAACCGGTCAGTGACATGAAAGTTGCGGAAGAGAGATGGACAAACGCATGACATCCAGTGCTGCATCCTCTGCCGAAAGTGCCGCCGCACAGCGACAATGACAACAGCAAACGCTACGTGTTGTGGAGTGCAAAGAAGCAGTGACTAATGCATGGTGGTGGTGGTGCAGTGCGAGAAACTGTCAAATGATCATGCGCCGTGCAGCAGGTTTGCAGCCGTGATGCGACGTTTCAGCACAAACCTGCCTGCTCTTACAGCCCAAAACGCCCTATGAAATTGGTTTCAACGATCCACCAATTGGATCGTTGGATTGCACAGCTTGCAAGCTGTGCAACTTTCACACCTCCAACGTGAATTTCAACAATGAGACACCTCTGCCGTCATCTGCGTCTTTTTTTGACCTCAGATGTTGAGGGATGAACCGCCGCCATCAGCAGCATGCCGACAACAGCTGATGCGGCATGACATGGGTCGCCCGTCAGCAGCGGTCGATCTACTTGCCGCCCTTGTTCTTGCTGTCCTTCACGAAACCCTTCTGGATCTCGTCGCAGGCTCGCTCTTGCTGCCGTACGGGGCCGGCGGCTTCAAGACGACCTGGTGACAACAAGATCACCAAAGTTTTCAAAGTCGATAGAGGAATGAAGAAAGATTTCAGACGTACATGACGCTGTGCAGAACGTGCTGTGTAATAGTTGGACGACATGCATGTCATATGAGCAGTGCTTGGATGGAGGCGGACACCAAGAAGTAGTGTTGCACGCGATAGACAAGCCCAGCAGCACGCACACTGACCTTGACGCAGCCCAGCTCCTTGTCTGCAGGGCAACATGAGTGCTCGTTGCTTATCCTTAATTCCTTCTTTCCTGTTGCATGGTTTTGTAAGCGCTGAGCGCTCCGTTGCAGCCCAATGATGGTTTGAAATGCCAGTGACACTATAATTCAAGGTTTGGTACATCACATGTGAATCAGGTCTTCTCATTCACGGTGCTTTATCTGCATCGCAGGTCATGAGGGAAGCTGGCTACGGCGGCGGCAGCGGCGGCAAGCCACTCGACGTTTGGCTCCACACCTGCTCCCTTTCCTTTTTTATGTGAAATTTGGAGACAGCTTCCTGTCTTCGTAGGTCAGACACTGTTGAGTGCGCACCAGTGCTGACCCTGCGCTCAAGCCCTGTACACACCAGCCATATTGCTGCATAGTTGCACGCGCTAGCCATCCTGCAGGACGGGCGTACTCCTCAAAAAATATTGTTTCAAAGGTCAACCGCAAAAGCACAATGGCTTCTGCATTTTGGTGAGGACATGCATGCGCAATGGTCTCTAGTCGGCGGCATATGCATCCAAAAACAACCGTCAACATAGAAATCGGACAGTACTAATTGAGCAAACATGCTGATGTTGCAAGGCTGGCGCTCATGTTGTACGTACAACATGAGCGCCTTGTGGTCAGGGGCTGTAAGCTGGGGTGGTGCATGGGGATGTATACATGATCTCTTTGCCTGCGCTGCACCAACACTGACCGGCGCGACACGTTGTCTCGTGGCCAGACTCCTTGAAATGGTTCGTGGGCAGACTCAGTGATCATATGGATGGTACCCAAACTCTGTGGGCAGTCGAAGCACAGCATAGACATGTCGGAAGTGGTCGTGTTCGTTCACCTT
>JAABUW010001103.1_pt1 | contig 47892 bp, 55 predicted proteins | sample 5560081 | NCBI WGS metagenome assembly JAABUW01 (sample SAMN10711882, study PRJNA513363) | rock metagenome | isolation source: Antarctica rocks | place: Antarctica: Victoria Land, Knobhead sud | reverse complement strand
GCAGTGATCCACGCCGACACTTCCTCAGACTCAGCAGCGGCGGACCTGCATGATGCCCTCTACCTCCTTCAGCACCGTGGGCAGGACGCATGTGGTATTGCGACATGCGGGTCTGGCGGACGGATCTATCAATGCAAGGGAAATGGCTTAGCTACCAAGGTTTTCAACGACGGAGAGCGGATTGCGGAGCTGCCAGGCTTCATGGGGGTCGGCCATCTACGATACCCTACGATGGGGTCAGCTTCTGGGTCGGAAGCACAGCCTCTGTTCGTCAATTCACCGTATGGAATTTGCATAAGTCGTTCGTCTTTCCCATCAGAGACGGACTCATACGTTTTTTTAAGACATTGATCACCTATTTGATTGGACATGACTGACTCCAAAGCGCAAGCAGACAATGGAAATCTCTTAAACTCAATACCGCTCAAATCGTTCCTGGATCAAGAAGCACACCGTCACCTCAATACGGATTCCGACTCGGAGATTCTTCTCAACATTTTTGCAAATGAGTTAAACGAGAGCGGGAAGGCCAGAGTCAATGCGGAAGATTGCTTCAAGAGTTTGGAGAAAACATACAAGAAATGCGAAGGTAGTTGGGCTTGCACAGCGATGATTGCAGGATTGGGGCTCATGGGCTTCCGGGATCCATACGGCATCAGACCTATAGTCATTGGCTCCCGGAAGGTTGAAGGTGGCACAGACTATATGATTGCCTCAGAAAGCGTAGCCTTGGAGTTTTTTGGGTGCCGTCCTGAAGACATTCGAGATGTCTTGCCGGGCGAGGCCGTGATTATCGTCAAAGGTTCGGAGCCACAATTCCGGCAAGTGCAACCTGCGGCAAGTTACACTCCTGATATCTTTGAGGTAAGCCGCCTTCTTGCAAATCCGTTGCCATCGCTCACGCTAGCTTCAGTATTTGTACTTTGCACGACCTGACTCAATCATTGGTATGTTTATGCAGCACAACCGCAAACCGGTATTTACTCTCTAGCAGACGGTATCAGTGTGGAGAATGCTCGATTCAAGATGGGCGAGAAACTAGCTGCAACCATCAAAATCGAGTTGGGGCCTGAAAGACTCGCGCAGGTAGACGTTGTGATTCCAATACCAGAGACCTCGAATACGTCTGCTCGTGCCGTCGCGAAGCACTTGGAGAAAGAGCTCGCAAGTGGCTTTGTGAAGGCAAGCGATCTATAGTGCATTCAATGTATATGACTGACTGTACCAGAACCGTTACATATTTAGAACTTTCTTGATGAGCTCACAACGACTCCGCAGGTCAGGCGTGCGGAGAAAATTGAATGCCATGTCCGCGGAGTTCAAGGACAAAAACGTGCTCCTCGTCGACGATAGTATCGTGAGAGGTAATACCAGCCTCGAGATCTGCTTAATGGCGCGGGAAGCAGGCGCAAAGTCTATTATCTTTGCGTCTGCTTCGCCTCCTGTTCGACACAGTCATATTTATGGGTCAGTGCCACTGTTTCGTACGAAAGCTCTACTTGCAAGTTGCAAAGATGAAAGTTTGACTATGCCTAGCAGTACATCATTCCCATAAAATAGAATCTCAAATAACTAATTAGACAGGGTTGATCTTGCAATCTCGGACGAGCTGATTGCATACTCCAAGACCCCGGCTGAGGTTGCTATAGCAATCGGCGCGGACATGGTTATCTACCAAACTCTTTCTGATCTTGTGGCTGCGTGCGCCGAACTCTCGCCACGAGGTCGAGATTGTCATTTTGAATCTGGCGTTTTCTCGGGCTGCTACGTTACCGGCGTTCCCGACGGTTACTTCGAGCACCTCGAGCGGATCCGTGGCGGAAACAAGAGATCTAAGATTCCGGAGGCAGCGGGACATACTGTCGACGGTACAACAGTGGATGAAGATCTGAGCCAAGCCGTAGCAAGGGTAAAACTGGAAACGGCTCATTCTTTGGTTACTCCGACTAGCCAGGATATCAGCTTGCATAATTTCAACGACTAAATATCATTGGAATGATGAGAGTTTGATCTACACCAGCATTATGGTGGGTATGAATGCGAAGTAGAACATTGCTTCTCTCTCGCACATTCCGCTTCTATGCGGCCCGCCGTCAGATTCCGACTCAGCATGCTGTGCCATCCGGCAGCATGGCCGGATCCGGTACGGAGGAAGGATTGATAGTCGACAGCCAGCTACGTTTGTTCAATGAAAAGTCAACAGAGACCTGCCATCCTTTCGGAATTTTACCGTACGACCCTCTTCCGCGGACACTGGCTTTGATAATGCTTACACGCTTAGAGACTTTACTATGCAATTGGTCCCTGCTCATGCGCCTGGGTTATCTCCTCGTTTCCAAGACGAGTCACAAACATCCTCGAGTGCTACTTGGGTCAAGGCTTGATACTTACCCTCCCTTTCCAGGGCGTCGGTCCGGAGCATCGTATCCCAGTGCCTTGAGGCGAAAGACCATCCAATTGTCCAAAGATGTTCTTGATTCCTCCGATAGACTTCCTCGGGTGCTCTCTGCGCGTCGTTTTCCCTGCGACTTTTAAGCTGCCGTTTTGTAATAGCTGCCCTCTCGTCCGGATCGAGACTTGCATTGTACTTCCTCTTGTAGTCGCTTTGGTTCTTGACCCTGAGTGCTCGCTGCGCTGCAGACAGGTTAGCCCAATATTGTTGGAGACCTTGATCCGTTCTGGCCTTGACCACCTCCCGTTGTTCTCGAGACTTATTAGCGTTGGTTATCTGGCGGGCTTGGTTCGCCTTCGACGCCTGTGCCTTGCGTTCATCCGCTCTATCATGCCAGCGCTGTTCCTGCCAATAGAGAAAATATGCTGAGATGAGTTGGTCCGTCGGCGTCTTCAAAGATTCAAGGTCTACAAATGACAGCAGTGGCTTCCCGCCTTAACCATGAGGTCGGAAACGAGTCTGGAAGTTGGTCAATTGAAATTTCATGGTTCGTTGCCTTTTCCCGTAAGCGTAGATTATGCAAAGTCTTATACAAACTTGCTGTAGCTTTCTGGGAGCCTGTGAACCAGGTTGGATACTCCCCTCAAGTCATCTTTGTTTGTATCAGCGTTGCCACAATGCGGCAGGATACTATAGTGTGAGCGCTCACTACGAAGAGAAGCCCAATTGTCCTGCTGGCGAATAATATCTCTCCATCTCAGCCATCTGGTCTGAATTGTGCTTGGACTCAACCTCCGGAAATGCACTTGCTTTGCGCATTCTTCATCGGTTTCAGAGCTGAACCTTTGTTGCTCTTCGGCTTCGCATTCGAGATGAATCGCTTGGAAATCGATCTTGCCTATGATGCGGTGCATGCCATCACTGGGCTCTCTAAGCAAATCATATGTCTCGTTGTGTCGCTTGACCAATGTGAAGTAACAAATAATCGATTAGTGCACCATTGTCTAACGGTCGGAAATCCTAGACGTTCCCGCCAGTGTTTGAAATAACGCAGGTAAACATTCTTGCCGGTTTGTCGAAGCCCGCCAGACGCACTTTCTCATGCAAACAACGATACTCAGGAGCGAACAAAGGTTCTCCTGGGTTCTTGTCGTAATAAGCAACAAGGAATTTGCGAAAGATTCCGTCTTCTTGCTACGACCATCTCGAAAAGCCAAAGCGCGTGCCCTGCTTGATGGAGACCATATAGTTTTCTCCAATCCAAGGTGGAGTCGGCATAGTATTATATTATTATATAAGAAATAATAATATATAAATAATAACTCGGATATTGAAATTTAGTATTAGAGATAATAAAAATTTGATATTTAAGATATTAAAAATAAATTTCGAAGGTTCTTAAAAAATTGATTATAAATTAATTTGTCACGAAATAGGGTTTAGGATCCTGTTAAGTGCGCTAAAAGAGTATACGACCCCGCCAAGACGGAAGATCGACCCAAATCAATAGTATAATTATAATATAATTATAAAGTTATTTATTAAACTAGTTATCGAGTTTATTATAAAATTAATAATAAAATTATTAGAGAATAAATTATATATTAATAATAATCTAGTAGAAATTATAAAAGAATTTAAAAATATATTATAAAATAATATAAAATTAATTAAGAATATTTTATTAAATAGTAATATGAATATTTAAAAATATATATTAAAAGATAGTAATAAAGTTATTTAGGAGTATATATTATAAAGTAGTAATAAAATTAGTTAAGAGTAAATTATAGAGTATTGATAAAGTTATTTAAGAGTATATTATAGGGTAGTAATAAGAGTATTTGGGAGTACGCTATAGAGTAGTAATAGGGCTATTTAGGGCATGCTGTAGGGTAGCAATAAGGGTATCTGGGAGCAGATACTATGGAGCAGCAATGGGGGCATTTGGGGGCATACCATGGGGCAGTAATCGGGCCATTTGGGAGCACATTGGCTAGGATTGAGGAAATGAACTCACGTGAGGTAGCACTTGGCGAAAAATCATAGCCAATCATCGCTAGGGGCTTGGCGGAAAGCTTAATGTGTTGCAACACAATATAGATATTTCAAGCCTTATAACTCAACGAATACTTTCTCAATTTATTTCATTTCTAGGGCCTTAGAATCGCCTTAAGCAGAGCTATCTACTCATGTAAGTTTATTCAATTACAAGATTTATTTGTAGAGCTGGTACTGGGTAGTATGGGGGCGGATGGAATCCTGAATGCCAAAGAAATCCTGTTGATCTTGCACACGCTAAATATTTGTGAACTTGCGAACTTCGCTGCAGATTACGAAAATCGAAGTCTGTATGAATGTGAAATGTCATCCGTCTATCTACCACTGCAATCTCATGGTATTCTCTTGGTCATGTGATAGAATTGTGAATAGATGGACCGCTCGAGATTTTCACCTGTCCAATCTTTTCGGAATCCGAGTTGAGCATGCCACAATCCCTCCACGTCGTTTGACACTCGAAATTCTTTTATCTTCGTAAGCAATGGGGTATCTTAGGCGCCTTGCAATGATACCGTGTTTCGCCAACTAGATGCAGTCATAACGATTCGTAAATCATGGACGATGACATGCTCATTTCACAATGAGAGCAGCGCTGGGGAACAACCCAAGCTCCTTCAGAGAAGCCCCGAAGTCCACCGTGTCGAAGACCTTCTTGGGAAAGTTCTGGGTGAAGCTCATGACCTCGATCCCAGAGTCTTGATTGATAGCCGAGGCGACTTCAAACAGGGTTGTATCAACAGGAAACGACTTTTGTATATTGCTGCCCGTGGGTAGAGTCAAACGCATCCTCGTCTCGGTGTAAGCTGACGCAGGCTTCGAAGTTGCAGGTCCAGAGGTTGTGGGCAAAGCTGCAGGGGTTGGAGCTGCTGGTGGAGCGCGACCTTCACGCTCCGCCTTCTCCTTCTCCGTTCTGAGACGTCGCTCCTCCCTGTCTGCTACAATCTTGGCCCTAATGCGTTCTTTTGCGGCAACCTCGTCTTGCTTCTCTTTCCTCTTTGCAGCAGCTTCCTTGATCTGCTCTTTCTTTTGGAGATCCTCTTTCATGTCTTGCGTCTCCTTTGTGCTCTTGCGTCGGATCTCCTGGAAACAGGGTCAGTTCTGTCTGGTGGCAGCAGGCTCTATTCAGCACTGACCTCATTCCTCTTGTTGGCTAGCTTGTCTTCCTCAGACTGAGCGCTTTTTTTCTCTGCAGCCTTATGCCTCAGCTCCGCTAGCTTTTCCTTCTTCTGTTCTTCGGTCAAAGGCGCGATCTCCTCGGTCGACTCAGAGAAGTTCACATGCTCTGTCCTCGAGCCATGAATTTCGGCTTGCGCGACGCTTCGAAACTTTTTGCCACCTAGTGATTTCAGTTCAGCGTTTTGATTCCAATGCGGGACTGGGAAATAAATTTCGATATGATCTGGCCCCAGTCCTTCTTCGTTCTACACACAGGGCAAGTTGGGGAGGCAGCACCGAGGGTACACTTACAGTCATTGCACACGAGAGACTGGGCTACTTCCCCAGGATTCAAAGCCGCAGGCTCGATGTTAGGGTTGGTCTCGTCGTCGGCTTCTGCCTTAGCGGCGAGAGCGGTGATCTCTTCGTCGTTCTTGTTTTCATTCTGCTCGAGCCAGTCCACAGCTCCTTGCACTAAGAAGCGAGTCAGTGTCTGATAGTATAGGAATTTCCTTGAGGAGAAGCTGTACCGTTACCACACTTCTTCAGTGCATACTCGGCCTTCACCTGCGAGAAGCCCATGATGAGGAGATTGTCCAAGTCGGTAGACGCCATCATGGCTAGTTGGTATTTGAAGAGTAGCAGGAATGTCACAAAGACAGCATCAAGCAAGACCGAATTTAGTCAATGTGTTTAAGTTATGTGAGGTTAAGAGCCCGGAAATCTAGAGCAAAAGAACTACTAGGTACTACCGGAGTTCTGCCGGCGCTAGTGCATTCAACAAGTTTCGGCATTTGGCACGCTTGGCCACCCACAGTATTTCCTCAAAGGAGAAAACGTTAGCACTAAGCCGATACCTCCTATCGAGGATTTCAAGAACATGCATCTGGTAGCTCAGTAGCCACCGCGCTAGCCGCAGCTGTTGCGGCTTTACTAGTCCCCTCATGCCATAGACTCGGAAACAAAGAGAGGGACATGGACAGCATCAAAATTAGTTGTAAGGACAGTCTTCAATCGAATGACGCTCCTAGAGAGAGACAAGTACGTGAAGTCGTGGGAAGTTTTCAGAGACCAACGTATGGAGAAGAATGAAGCACTGGTTTAGTTGAAGACACGTTGTGGGGACAGGGGCGACTTTTGCTGTCAGTGGTTCCCGGAATCTGATATCTGTGTAGGGTGTCGTTGATACGACATCTAAGCTTCAGTGAAATGTGTTGATTGCAAGTGGCTAATGCTTTTGACACCGTTGATTTGGCGCCCTGCTTTCTGTCACGGCCATCAAATCTTGTTGCTCTATCACGTCTCGCTAATCGTTGACTTCCGTTACCATTCCATCCCTGATCGAATATTCCGTCTCATGCCATGCCTCAAAATTTGTGTGCGGTTTTAATGAGAGCTCTTTCCAATCCTCTGCGCTCGGTGTCATGGCTTGAGGGTCGATGGCTTTTCGCCAAAGACTTCCGGTATTTGGGGTAACATCAAGCCTATGTACCAATTGGGAGAGTGCGTCAGCAATGACAATGGTGGTCGATGCTTTTGGAATGCGTCGTCGAGCAATTTTCGGATTTCCTCTAATATCGTTCGCCTTGTTTCCTCCACCGCCAGAAGTGCTTCCACTTTATGAGGGTCGATCCTCAATAGCCGTTTCACTACCCTTTTCTCTGGCTATTTTGAACGGCGTCTCGCCGGCATGATCTTTGAGCTAAACGTCTGCGCCATGCTGCAGAAGCAAACGTACAATAGCTTCATGTCCATTTTTGGTGGCCAGAATCAAAGATGCCTTTCAGACTGGTTCGTGCTTGCCAAGTCTGCGCCATACGTCAAGAGCAGATGCACAGCTGGCTCGTGACCTCCCTCTGCGGCCATCATGAGCGCTGTGCTGCCGAACAGGGCTATGGCCCTTATGTCGGCACCTTTGTCGAGGAGAAGTTGCATAATGCTGTCATCTCCACGATATGCGGCGTTCATCAGTGATGTTATACCCGTGTCATCTTTCGAGCTCGGATTGACAGATCGCCAGTCCAGCAGCAGACTGGCCACTGCATCATGGTCGCCTTGAACAGCCAGGTGGAGTGCTGACTCAGCCGTGTCAGGGCCAGAGGGCTTCTTTGGATCCCTGCAGGCTCCGTTCTGCAAAAGGAGCCTCGATACTTCTTCATGACGGCCATGAGCTGCGGCTTCCAACGGACTTTCGTATTCTCCGCCTTCTGCATTTGGATCTGCCCCCATCCCTAGCAACATATTCACCACTTCACTGTCCCCACAAGCAGCGGCTGCAAAAAGCGCAGTAGATTGGTGCGTGGGCTCATGGGTAGAAACAATTGCCCCATTTTCCAACAGCATCTGAACCACATCGGTATGCCCCCCTCGAGCAGCTCCGATAAGTGCACTGCCGAATGCCGCACGCTGAGCTTTCATATCCACAGCGTACTCAATCAGTAGCTGGACCTCCTCTTTGCGTCCACCAACCGCAGCAGCTTGTAACGCGGTCCCATAGTAGCCCGAGGCAGGTGTGGTTTTTTATTCGCATCCGAAGTCTAACAGTGTTTGTACGACCTCAGTGTGACCGCGGTATGCAGCGGCCTGTAAGGCGTTACCATAGTAACGAGAAAGAGCATCAATGTCAGCTCCATGATCCGTTAGACACTGCACAATACTGAGGTAGCCTCCATATGCCGCTGCTTGCATGGGAGTTCCACAGAATCCAGCCACTGTTTCAGTAGAATTACCTCTTTCAAGTAGCATCGAAACCACCTCTGCTATTCCCAAAAGCGAGGCGTAATATAAGGGAGACGGAATATCCGAGCTATCTGACTACACCGCTTCAGGACCTTCCGGCGCGCCCGAATCCGAGGTATCCTTTGCGCCGAATGTATTTGCTCTGTCCTTAGCATCTAAGAGCTCGAATGCTTAGCATAGTCGTCATTTCCGGCGATACGTCCCTGCTGCTGAGGGCTTTCAGATGCTTGTACCAATACTCTGCGACGTACTCCAGGAGTGGGAATGACTTCAGCCCAATCAGCCCAACATGCAGAGGACTTGATTGAGTCATCGAAAGAAGGTAAACAAGACTAGCGTTGGCGATTTGGCCTAGGGCGTCTGGCTCCGAGAACGAATACTTACAGCCTTTGAGGATCTAATTGCGGCTGACATAAGATACTCCTTCACGGTGGAATGAGCAAAGCTCATCTGCTGCCGCCCACTCCCATCACCTGGAGCCGTGTAAATTACGACCATTTTTGAGCAAACTTCGACGACATCGAAGGCGTTGGAGGAGCTTTCATAAGGGTCCAGCGGATGCTGCGAATCAAGAATGGCTGCTTCGGCGACCTCCTCTAGGTACAACAGCCGTTCCGCAAAAGCCAACCATAGGAAAGTATTGAGTGCTTTGGTGACGTATGCCTCTGGTATACTCAGAAGTATGTGTTCATAGACTTGTGGCAAGCTCAAAGGGAAGTTCTTTAACGAAGTTCTCACTTTATCCATCGTTGTGCACCGTTTGAGCTCATCAAGGCAGCATACTACCCAATGAAAGCTTTGCCACCCGTTATTACTGATTCTACAGGAATGTCTCCTTGATCACAGACAAACGACGTACCTTCCTGTTGCCGCTATCACTGAAGCCTCTACCTCCCGTTTCATGGATCCATCCCACTTCCTCATCTTGCAGTTGGCTTGAAGATATCGCAGAACGTGGAGTGATATATCGTGGTTGACGCCATGGTCGCCAATACCGATGACAGCGGTGGCAATGGGATCTAGGCACTCTTTGATCTTGATGTCAAACCGGCTCGAGACGAGAAGATGAAGGCTATCAAGTTGAGATTCGCCAATCGCAGCGAGAAGGTCCAAAATGTCTTCTTGCTCCGCTGCTTCGTCCACCGCATCTACAATGATATAAGTTGTCCGTCGCTTTATAATACGCGATATCAGCACTTGAATCAATGTATCCCGATCAAGTCTAAAGCTATCAGCCGGATCCTGAATGAACAGTTTCTGAAGAGCACCAGGTATGCCTGGCTCGCCCTCGACAAGTTGCGCAATGAGAGAGCGCAGGCAGCTCATAACATTCCCGGGGGAACCCTTTGTGAGGTCGAAGTAGTAATAGGCAAGGCAGTCGGTGACTCCACAATTCCGCCTCATGTATTCGACGATTGTTGCACTTCGCTGTTGATCAATCAATGGTCTCATTGATTTTGAGCCATGCATCTTACCACAAGACTGTTAGCCGGTTACCGGCTACTTCCTGTGTCAGTCGAGGTCCAACAAAACAACGGGTAGGGCTTTCCAAAAGCCTACTTACGAGCACCATGTAGCCAAAGGAAACTGTGGAGGTCTCTCTTCCATGCCTTAAAATCAGCTGACTGTATAAACCAACCTCCTGTCCCCGTTTCGAGCGACATCGATGCTCCACTGTATTCAATGGAGATGTGGGCTTCAGACAGCTATTCCAGAACTTTTTCTCGTTGTTGGGCTGCAGACATTAGCCAAGAGCATATCTTTGCACGGTCCGCTATTCTACTCAAGTAAACCGCACCGTCGACTCTCTTTCAAACTTTTGATTCTATTAGGTGACCTAGGTACGTTCTTATTCATTGCTTAAGATAGTATCCCAGCAATTATAAGCAGATGATATAATACTGCGTGATTGAACGCACAATGGATCATTCTGCAAAGCATAAAGAAAGACTGATTTCTATGTCTCAATGGTGGTCTTCATCGCGGCCATGTCTACTTTCCCGGACGGTGACCCAGAACTTTTTCCAATGACTCTGGAACTAGCATTAGACGCGAATGTTGGAGCTAGTAGTTCCAGGTTTGTTTTCAACTGTTCCAGCGGTGCAGACGGTGCACAAAGCGTTTCAACCATCGTCATCCACTTGTACCTAGAGACTGCATCTTGAGACATTTCTTTCAATTGGTACAGGATCCCGTTGAGGTCGCAAAGCTCGATGACTAGGCCTCACAGAACGGGGTCCTCGTCAACTTTGATAGCATCATTGAGACCTTTCACCACCTGGGTAGTAAGTCGTAAAATCGAGTCCAATCGTTCGACTATAAGCTCTTGAGATACCGCATACTTGAAGGAGCCTATGATGTTCTTGTCCGAAGATTCGATATGAGATTTTGCCACAGAAAAGTCTTCTGTAGTGACAGGTTGGATCCTTTTACTACATCATTAGCGTTCAACTTTACCTCTTGACACTTGGGCCTTCATGGATACGAGTCTGACAAAAATTTGAACGATGGCTTTCGTCTTGCGAACGAAAAGATTAGCTTGCTAGACAAAGTGAGGGTTTCCATTTTGCGACCGTCCAGGGAAAAGACGATAGGGGATATTGGTTCAGGCGAAGGTAGCACAAGGCAACATGACGCTGAGATGAATTTGGGATAAGGCGGAAGCAAAGCCCCCATCAATTTTCCTGTCATCCAAATGGTGAAATGGATCATTAGCTGTAAGATGACTTACTGTATGCCCATACGATACTGTAAGTTTTGAGACTTGGTGAATTGGGCAAAGCCCCCACCATGACTGTGCCGGGATGCCCTGGGGGCGCACAAACAGCTTGGGGCGCACAGTCTTTTTTGGTGAGGGGCGCACGGCTCGGTACTTCGATCTGTTAGGGAATCACACTGGTGACACCAAGATCTAAGTAGCTTTCTATACCCCACAATCGCCGCTATTACTGATATACTCGTTTCCAACCTCCTACCTCTATCCCTCCTACATACCACCGTCGCCCTCACCTAGCTCTTACTACTTACCTACCTCGCTATCGCCCTTATATCGCTGTCGCCAGCCCGGCCCTTCTAAGGGCGAGTCGCAGCCTCGTTAAATAAGAGCTAGGGGATCTACACTAGAGGTAGAGGGTAAAAATAAGGTCGCCCCTAGGCGGAAGCGCTCTAAGAATTCAACCTTCACCCGGATAAACCGACGGTCTGCGCTTCCAGCCAGCCCCTTCTAGTAAGGGCGGGCTTAACGCCCCCCGCGATTTTTCGCGCGTATAGTAACTGCGTATAGTAACTACGTATACGACGAATAACTCTTATTATTTAATAATATCTGCGTAAAAGAGGGTTTAAATAACGAATTAAATATATATTATCTAGAACGCCTAGCCTAGCCTAGTCTAAACCTCTAATAATGTATATAAATAATAATTTTATATAAAGAAGACCTAGAATATCCCGCCTATATAATAATAAATTTCCTAAAAATCTATAAGAAAAATAAAGATTTTTAATAATCGAAAATCGCGAAACTTTTTAAAATAAAAGATAAATTTTATCCTCTTTAAAATTATCGGTTTACCGGGAAGAAACTACCTTCGTATTTACCGAAAATATATTAAATCTCGGTAGTTTTTAGTTTTTATAAATTAAACCGACGGTTTAAAGAGATAAAACCCGCGTAAACGGGTAAATTTTAAAAGAAATTATAAAATTATAAACGATTATATATTAAATTAATATAAAAATCGAAGATTAATATCTTATTATTTATAAAGATAATAGCTTCTAGTTTAATAAAACTTTATATATATATTTAAATAAACTCGCTTAATTTAATATAATAGTAATTAAACGGTATACTTTATAATTATATATATAACTTAGGTTCGAATTAAACTATATAGAATTTATAAAAAGATTTAATTATTATTATTTAAAACGAGTATAAATATAATTATACAATATACCCTTAATACTTTTATATTTTTTTTTAATTATCTCTACTATAACTTCTTTATATTTATAATTATTAAAAATACTCGATTTTTTATCGGAATATAAAAAGTTAAATTAAAACTCTAATCTATATCGTCTTCTTTTATATTATTATCGTCTATATTTTAAGGAGTTAACGATTTTATTAATATACGATATTTATATATAATATCCTTATTCCGTTTTATCGAAATATAACGCCTACGTTTAAAATATAGAAAATACTCTTCTTAATCGCGACTTTAATATTTTTTCTTCGCTTTTTATAAATCTTCCTTATCGATTTATTTTCGTTTTTATTAAATTATTTTTAAAATCTCCGTCTATATTTAATAACGGTCTTAATTCTTTTTTTTATTATAAATAATATAAATTTACTAGAAAAGCTCTTCGTTATCGAAGGATTAAAATTTAGATATTATTATTTATTCTTATAAACTTAACGTTATTAATTATTTAAAGGAAGAGATAATATTTTATATTTTATAAAAGACTTCTTTAAAATCTTTAATAATTTTATTAATTTCCGCGATATACTCGATTTTAATATTTAATTATAATAGGTATACCTTTAATAAAAATAAAGACCGATTTCTCTTAATCGGCGAAGAGTCGAGGAATATATATTATATAACTTCGGATTAACGAGTTTAGTATATTATTTAAATCGAATATAATCCGTTAATTATTAATAATATTTAACCAGGGGACGGCCCAATGGCTGCCGCTTCTGGCAGGTTCGGACGCCGCTTTTGACAGCCTTTTGGCCAGGTCCCATGCCGCTCTACCTGCCTGCCCCTCCAAACGCAAGGATCCCAATGCACCCCACCGCCCTAACTCTTTCTCGTTCCTGTATGAACATGGCCATCAAAAACCGCCTCGCTCAGCTCGGCGCTTCGATCCAGTCTCTATTCCTCCTACGTGTGGTCTAACACCATGTATTTATATCATGGCCCCCCTCTCTCCCTCCACCTGATGTGTCCAGAACTGGTCCCACTGCGACGACTCCAGAACTGGCTGCTTTGCTCAGCCACCCTCCTTGTCCTAACGACCCTAGACTGTACTTCTCTGCTCCTCGCCTCTTCCTCTCCCATCCTCCATTCACAGCCTCACCTCTGTCCAACCGCCTCTGTCCTCACTTCTAATATCCCGCCTCCACCACCTACCGTCCACACATATCGACACTATGGGCCGCCGAAGGCATGGCAAAGCTATGGAACAGACGACAGGACGCTCAGCGGAATACTACAAGGAGATGGAAGCTGAACTGGACATTTTGACTCTCACCCAACGAGTTTACAAGGAGAACACTGAAGATCTGCAGAGCTGGATCAAATACCTGTGGGACCAGTAAGGAGATCTTTCTTGCCTTCAGTAGACTGAGGCGATCTGATGGATATCGACAGATACTGTATATTCACCGAGAAAGACCCTCTCATCACCATCAAAGAGGTTTCGATCAATGTCCTCTACGTCTTCTTTGACTGGTTACTCCTCGTTCGAAAGGACACCTTGGGTGCAGCCAGCACTCTGCAAACATATTGGAATGTGTTTTGCTTAGTGCGAAAGAAAATAACAGGCTGTCAGGAGATCGATCCACTCATCAAGAGCCAGATGCAAGGGGTACGCAAACTCCTTCTCATATCTATCCTTCGCTGACAGGGAGCAGGTGAGGCAGCAGCTGGCGATCAAACATGGGCTACGGACGGAGAAAAAGAAGAAGCCGATCATGCGTGCCGAGGACGAGTTCGAGCTCCTCAAGACGCTGTATCTCTCCTCCGAGATGACCTTCAACCACGAGCGGCACCGCGTGCAGCTGGCCTTGATTATGCAACTCGCAGGAATCACTGGCAACCGACCTGCCGCTCTCTTGGCGGTCTGCTACCGACATATCAAAGTCACATTGCTTCCGGATCCCCATGGAGGAGAGCGGCCTCGAGTATTGGTGGAAATCCTATACAAGCATACCAAGGGTTACCTCGGCGAGAAAGACGGGTCCGTGCTTCCCTCTATGCCCCATTTACTGCTGTATATGTGGCTAACGGTGGTGGCAGGAATGAATTCGGCATTCCAGATGTACCGAATGAGCCGTGCTTGCTGCTCTGTCCTCACATCACTATGCTCGCGTTGATCTTTGCCGACTGCGCCTTCGCTGCCCCCGAACTGACTACTGCGGCGCAACTGTTCCGTCTGCGCGTTCCCGCAGGACAGAAACAGTTGGAGCTGCCTCTCAAGGAGGAGATGCAGGCGACTCCTCTGTTTCGCCGATGCAAAAGCACCGTGAACGGGGTCCGAATTTCAGAAGAGGAAGCTCTGGCCGACAGTACCCTCCGCCCGCAGATGATCACCCTTGGGAGCATCACCGGTATGGAGCTTCCCACTGGTCCATATACCTTTCGACGTGGCAACGGCGAAGCTCTCGACAACAGCAGTGAGTGGCACATGGATATTTTCTCTATTTTTCGTTAACAGGTATACAGGCTTCATCACTGAATCGCAACGGAATCTGGTCCTGCAACATCACAACTCCAGCGTCTTCCAGAAGAACTATGCCTCGAGGTACATGCCCGATACTCACGCCGCCTACCGCGGCTTGGAGCCCCAAACCGCGTTGATGCGAGCCGCCAGTGGGATGAGTCGCACGATTGATCGACGACGGCCGAGGAGACTCACTGCCGCCCAACAAGCAGAGGTCAGCCGTCACCCCGAGGTGAGGCTTCTACGGCGGAGGCTTCAATCGCTGAGGCAGTGGTTCGCAGACCAGAAGAGAACCATTGCCAGCATGAAGGGGACCCCCATCTACGATGAGTATCAAGAAGCCTATCGCGCCCATCGCAATATCCGACGGCGGCATGAGGAGGCGCGTTTGAAAGAGGTCAAAGCGAAGTACAAGACGGAGCAGCCGGTACTCGACATCCAACGACAGCTACGAGGACTGCCGATCGCAGAACAAGATCGGATGAAGGCAGAGGATCACAAATTTGTGGAACGTGTCCGGGTTATTGAAACCCTCTTCACCTTCGCCGCTTCATCTCCCGAAGAGGAATGCATACGGCGAGTGCAAGCCATCAATGCTGTGACTGCCCTCTGCAGTTTACAGGAAGGTAGGGGTTTCCGCCGTCGACAGAACTCCGCGTCAGACACCAAGCTCAAGAAAGAGGACACGCCGCCAACTCTTTCCGAAACCCTCCCGCTCGAATGCAAACCCACCCAATGTATTTTCTGCCTTGGCGACGAAGGACTACCAGCAGAGAAACGCCTGTGGTCTTTCCACAGCCATGGCGACCTGAAAAAGCACTTCGATCGTAAGCACCTCCGCCACCATCCGGAAGATCAACCGATCGCATGCCCCCATCCCAGGTGTGATGCTACCTTAACGGGCAAAATGCACTTACAGAACCATGCAGAAGTGGTGCATAAGACCCCCACCTGACCGCGACCGGCCTCGAGGTATAGACCGCCTATCACAGACTTGTTTAGAACATACTATAATGGAAGAATATCGGTCTGGTACCGAATTTATTGACGCCACATATCTCTGACAAATTAAGTCCTCCGACTTAACAAGCATCAGGGCCTCTAATCTACGTCTGTGCTATCACCTCTTATGTGTGATCTCCCCCTAATAATTTTTTTCTTGTCGTGTGCCCACAGAGAAAGCGTGTTCAATAGTTTCACCGTTACATTGGAACTTTACGGTCTGTAACCAGCTCGTCTCCTCCATTCCTCCGGCTCGTGATAACATCTTTTTTTTCCAAATCTCTTTTTCCTTCCTTCGATCACGGCATTTCTCCTAGTGATCCGGTTATGATTCATGTCGAGACATCGTGTCTACCAGTTCTTTCAATTACGAATACATAAGAGTTCCAAACTCTTTCACGAGTGATTCTACTGTAGTGTTCTGCGGGGCATCGGCTTCGTCCTGCATATCTCCGAGCTAAGACTCCAGACCTTGTTGATAGCCTTGGGAATACAGCTTCCACATCCGCAATCCAAAACAGCCAACCCTGTACGTCGTTACACCGAAGAGAAAAGTTCAGGTTAACTAGAAACTCCTTAAAAAGTTCAACAATTCCTTTTGTTGCCTGACTTGTGTCTTCTGCGTTTGTTACGCTCATGGTAGCGAGAGCGGAGCCACTGGTTAGGAAGAGGTTAGCGCTTGGAGCGTGCAGCTACTCAGAAGACTTTGATTAGGCATAGGAGAAGTGGGGGCGGAGAGGACAAAGAGGCAAACAGGCCAGGATGCAAGGAGCTGCCAAAAGAGTCCGAGACGGCATAACCCTGCTCGATTAGCCGCGACTGACAGTTGAGAAGTTTAGACATCCGTATGTTCCGCCTTGCTAAGTTTATATACACTCCAGACGCCTTCTACATCGACATACGTATACGTAATCAATCACCATGGCAAAGGTACCTTGTACAATAGGCAGCGATCCAGGCTACCTTCTTCGTCGGGATAAAGGCGTGTTACATCTCTTATACGATTGCCTTCCTCCAACTTAGATATACTAGGCAATACAAAATCTCGCAACGCCTACGGGTCCTGCAAAGACTCGAGCCCCGCCACTTCCAACGTTATTGTCGATGGCTCCTCCGACCTTTGCCGGCTTTCACGATTGCGGTTATCGAAGTCTCGAGGGAGCAGATTCACTGGCAAAGGGTACGATTCTTTCTAAGGTCGAGTCAGCGCAAGGTGGATATATCTATCAAGTCCAATACATACAATGTCTGTAATCGTGGGAGGCCATTGATCGTGGTCGGTTGATCGATACGTGTAATACCTGCCATTCTTGCGGATGATCAGTGCAAGGTCCGCGTGACACAATCGTGCCAGCTGATCTGCTTTTTTCACGAGATTTGATTTCCTTCTGGTAAATTGTTGAGATTTCGCTTTTTTTGCGTATGGCATGCTGTCTGGTTTCCAGCATAGGAGACGAACTGGGATAAAATGCCAGCGACTGTGCGAACTGTGTATATCGTAGATCACGCGGGAGAGGTGTTGGAAGGGGCAAAGATATCACTCTTCGCCTTCTACAGAGGATAGAACCCATCTTATAATTAATTGGACTGGCTCCTAAAAATAAACAAGACGGCCCCTAAGCTTGAAGGAAAATCGTATGAATTCTTAGATCATACGATAACAGGAAGAAGAGAAATCGTATGATTTTCCTAATCATACGATAACAGGAAAAAGGGAAATCGTACGATTTCTTAGGTCATACGATATTAGGAAGAAGGAAGATCGTACGATTTCTTAGGTCCTACGATAATAGGAAGAAGGAAGATCGTACGATTTCTCAGGTCGTACGATAATAGGAAGAAGGAAGATCGTATGATTTCTTAGATCGTACGATAACCAAGAGCGAGGAAAATAGTATGATTCCTTAGATCGTATGATTGTTCAGATCATACGATAACAGGAACAGGGAAGATCGTGTGATTTCTTAGATCGTATGATTTCTCAGATCATACGATAACAAGGAGGAAGGAAAATCGCACGATTTCTCAGATCATACGATAATAGGGAGAGGAAAATCGTATGATTTCTTAGATCATACGAGAACAGGAAGCAGGAAAATCGCATGATTTCTTAGATCATACGAGAACCAGGAAGAAGGAAAATCGCATGATTGTTTAGATCATACGATAACAGGAAGAAGGAAGATCGTATGATTTCTTAGATCATACGATAATGAAAGGCTTTGACGATTCCAAAAGAGCTTCTAGGTCAACAATTCAAGCAGGTAACGTAGAGTACTTCGATGAAGATGGTTTTGTTAATCTGACTAATTACGTAAACCCCTAAGTCCCTCCTTACGAATGTTTACGAAGAATTGGTGGTCGCAGATGGAGCTGCAATGGTCTTTTGATGATATCTGTGCAGCGTAATGCTTCTGCTGGAGAGAGACAAGAGGTTGCCGTACGCAAGCTCTTAGATAATTGGCCTGGTGTAGTTAGGATGTCGCTAGTGCTATCGTCGACCCGTAGAAAATCGTTGTCGACGGCTCTGCAAGGAACCGTGTTACCGTTGATGCCTTGATCGTAATTCTGAGCCTGGAGCTTTGATCTTTGCTGATATAGGTGTTTGACCTGAAACCGTTAATTCCGAGCTCCCAATTTAAGTGGAAGCTTACCTTGTCTCCTTCTATCGGTAGCCATTCTTGAAATTCCTCTGAATTGTAGACATAGGAGACATCAGACCGGCGAACTATAATCAATATCTCGGCATCGACTTGCATCATCGCACGAGCTATCTTGAAGAGCCTTCCGCGTTGCTTTCGAAACCACTCCTTACTACTTCTTTTCGACCTTGGACTGGTGGATGGTTTCATTTGTACCGGAGAAACTTTCTGACAATCTGGCAGAGCTTCCACGGAATTTTAAAAGTGTTCCTCAAAGCACTCTTCTATTTATAGACATCGAGCAGAAAACAGCTATGCTCAGCCTCCAACTATCTTTGACGCAACGGTGAATTCGAGATAAAGCGATATAGCCTCGTTGCTCTAGGCGCTGAGTTACCGCAAGGCCGTGCGATAGGGTTCGAGCTATTTCGCAGATCGGCTCCATTTGGAAAGGCAGCACGTAGGCTCTCGGATCATCTCATCGTCAAGCAATACATGAAGCCTCTTTTTGAGTGTCTAAGTGATACGAGGATAGACGTTAATTAATGCCAAGCAAAATCGCATAAGTTGGCGCGCGGTTATCTTGCCCCGGGGCAAAAGCGGTGCATTCGGCTGAGTGATGCCACCCCCCAGCGTCGTGGTCAGGGGCTAACTACAAGCATTATCTAGCATGTATCTGGATTTGGTTGGCGGCTAGGATCGAGGCAAATCAAGATTGGCAACGCCCATCTTTCTATTCAAGCGCCCGGTGCATGGAAGCAGGAAGGGTACCGAAAATAGCAATTCCGAAATAACATCGACCTGTTATTTATGGGCCTCTGGCAAACATCGGTCAGAGCATGCTGGCCGGTGCCGTAAGCACTCAAGGTAGCCACCAAGATATCTGAGCATTAAGGCTTCTCACGATCCAGCTGATGGAACTCGGAACCAGTCTCAAAGACCCCCAGACTTTGGAACTGCAGGATCCTGGAAAGTGGGACGAAAATATCAAGCTTTCCCTGAGAGACACAGCCCTTTGGAAGTGGAAGAACTTCGCGAGGTACGTCATCTCGCCTAGCAGTACCCAGCTTGGCTGATACAGTCAGAGCGCATTTCTGGAAAAGTCCCCAGGTAGCCACTGCCTTAAGCCTCTGGTACTGATCACGGAAAAATCAATCCAGAGGGAATGGCAGGTCTGCATGGGTTGGGGAAGACTCTTGGCTATTCGCTTCCTTGCTGGGGAACAATGATGGCCTGTAGACCGCGAACTGTGATGCTTGTGTATATTGTATGAAGTGTCTTATATATGAAGAGGGTGTGGGCCTTCGAGTGGCTTCCTACATGTGGGACATGAGTTCCCAATAAGTTCCCAATGATCGATACACTCCTTGCAAAAAGCATGGCCACAGCCTGTCACCACGTTGACCTCCGTATGATGACAAATCGGGCAATCAATACGAGATCTTCCGTTTTCCTGGCGAGATTTGCGAACTGCACTTTTGGCGGCCCTCTTATGTACTAATGACCTGAAGAGCTTCACACAGTCTGTGGTCTGTTTCTGCTGCCGGCCCAGTTCTTTGCAGGTATTGTCGAGCTTCCTTTGGAGATTCCTTGCTTTTTGCCTCTGAGAGTGCGCAATTTTCCATGAAACATTGAGAAGGGTAAACTTTTCGTCTGTCGTGAATTGTGAGAAGTCTTGGGGATGTGCAGATGGCTGGAGGGCACTGCGCGGTTTCTCATTAAGAAAAGGATGGATCGTCGAATCCAGAAACCACTTGCGGTCCGCTAACGCGTAGTCAGGATTATCCAAGGCTTGGTCCTCCACATCATCCATCAGCTCCGTCTTCCACTCCATGTAGGCGTTGGAGTCATAGTCCTCGTTGCCGCTGGATTCGTGGTCCTCGTCATTGCTGCAGCTGCAGTGAGAGTCCTCATCGTCGCCAGAGTCGACGACAATTGGCGAATCTGTTTTGGCGATCAGCAGTATTCAACGTGCTTGAGACGCAGATTGAACTCACCCGGTGACGTTCCATGACTAGATGGGGAGTTTGGCAATGGTGGTGGATAGCGGAAGACTGGTTCTTGGGAAGGCATGGCTCTTGGATGCTGAGTTGGATTGGGCTTGGGATGAGAAAATGAAAAGATAGATGAGCGTGGACGTAGGAGGACTCTATATACTTGCCCAAGCCCAGGCCTGGACCAGGGTAAGCTGGCGATCGAGCAGTACCCTAGCGACGGCGTCCATCTGGGACCAACCAATTTCGAACACCGCCGCCTTGAGCTGTCTCAGCTGATGAAGCTGGCGCGAACTGAAGGCTATCCTCGTAATAGAACCAGTTCCTCTCCACCACCCGTTGGCTTCTGACAGGGCATCTTTTGTGGGGGCAAAGCACGGGCACAATTACCACAGCCTCATCCACCATTGAAATGCAACGAACACCAATCAATCTTACGCGAGCGCGCTGCTCAGCCATGAGTAGTTCTTATGAGAGAAAAGATTATGGAGTTCGAGGTGGCGGCGAGCAATCGAGGAAGGCACGTTTGGCCTAGGGTATCTTGTGACTGGAGCACTTGCAGGGGGAATTAAACGGATGGCAGCTGAAAGCGACAATGATGATACCACGGATACTGCGTGGCAAGCGTAGACCCCGTCCAGACGAAAGCGTGTGACCTGTCATGACGGTGGTGTGGTTAAGGTGGCAGCCGATACCAACCCCTGAGGACCTTGTGCGAGCTAGATTAATGTATCTTAGTTCGTGATATACAGGGGCTGTGAGTCAACGGCGCTACGCAAGTCGGCGAGGAAAACAGCCATCCTTGTCGTGGCTGACTCGTATACTCCACCATGACCCCGAGCTAATCAAGGCGTTGAATTGTCCTGTGTTAATCCTGAAATAGCTCTTTTAAAATCGCTCGCAGTCCAACCACACCACTCTTCGCGCAGCTTGGCGTATCGATCAACCATGGGACACGACGATGGTTTCCCCCCACGCTTAGAATCAAGAGATGAGTGGTATTCGTGAGCTCATGTAATGCTGATGAAACATTCGCTGCCTAACGGGGAAGTGATCATGCAGGACGTAGCTGCGGCGTGTGACCAGGCTGTGCTGGAGGAGCTCTGGATTGTTATATATATATCTCCGTCTCCTACTGCTTTCTTTGCCGATCCAAGAAATCTTTCGTTGTCAATACACCGCTTGAACTCTTTTCTCGAAAAGTCACGTCGTCCGCTCCATAGACTTCTCTTCTTTGGGGTCGCCCAATTCTCAAGATGGAGACGACAGTCAACAACTCTCTGAACTGCCTGCCCGACTCCCCAGAACTGTTGGACGCCACCCCCAGCACGCAGCTATTCTCAATTCATCAGGTCCAAGTCCTCCTGAAGCAGCAGCGGGCCACCATTCTTCAACACATATCAGACCGCTACGCAGCGTCCGCAGACGCTCCTTTTGCTGTCCAGAATCCAGACTTCTGGTCAAGCGTTCCATATGATTCCTCCTCGGTATTCATGCCTTGGCCCGTTTCATCTCAGCCCGCCGACGCTACTGCTCAGCAGACCTTTGACCCATTTCGCTATAACGACGGATATGACGCCACCTTTGCAGTAATAGATAATTATGATCCAATCATATATCAGCCGACTCCAGTATACGCCAGTACAGGCTTTCAGTATGCTAACGACGCGATGAATACTGGACCAACTGCCGTCTTCGATAATAGGCCACTCCGGCATAACTGGACATATCTGCCAGGCCACGCAGGCACGAGCTTTCCATCCTCGGATTCTGATGTTCCCGCTCTGTCTCCTTCCGAGCTTTGGTCTCGCAATTCAAATATTGATTCAGCGCTGAATTCGTCTTCGTCCTTCCTCGGCACCTTCAACCAACTGGAATCTTGCAATAACTTGAGCGAAGCTGTCGCCGCGCCTTATTCGTCAAAATTCGACGAAAAGATCCACTACATGAGCATCGAGGACTCAATGAGGTTCGTATTCTCCTTTCGCCCATCTTGCTTTTTACTAACCAGATTAGTATCCAACCATCCTCGCCTGATCTTGACTACGTGAAACTGGACAGAAACAGCACCAGTTCGAATACCCGCAATCACCCGTGGTACAAAGCCAGGCCTGACCCTGACGGTTTCCACCGCTGCCCCTTCAACAACGGTTGCAATCACAAGCCAGAGAAGCTCAAATGCAATTACGAGTAAGTCCCGAGATGTTTCTCAGCTGGGTTAATGCTGACACTTTGCGATTAGTAAGCAACTTGACTCTCATATTAAACCCTATCAATGCAAGCGATTCAAGTGTGTAGGGGTTAGCTTCTCATCTACTGCATGCCTCCTCCGACACGAGAGGGAAGCTCATGGATTGCACGGGCATGGCGAGAAACCCTGGCCGTGCAAATTTAGGGATTGCGATAGGTCCCATCCGGGCGAAGGGTTTTCTCGCCGTAACAACCTCATGGACCATATGCGTAGGACCCATGATTATCCGCCGCAGGGAGCCGTCTCAAACGAAAGTATTGTGCTAAGCAGCGGCAGGAAGCGGACCCAAGGGAGATCTAGGAGATTGCAGTAAGAAACGTGTTCTGGCGATCATTTTGCTTTTGTTTCGTGAATTTGAGCATTCATTTTACTCTCAGAAAGGCGTTAGTCGGCCGAAGACATCCTTTGCGCGGAATTTGCGCGTCCCCAAATGCCGATCTTTGCTATGTCGAGCTTTGCTTACGTTTTTGAGGATAGCATTAATCGCCGCATCAGTCCTGGTGGTGTATGTAGGAAGTTCTATCACAAACCTTGAGAAGCTGCTCATGGATTTCCGCACTCAACGGGTAAGTGACTTACAAATACTTTGAACCGCCAGTACAAGGCAAAACGACGAATTTGGTATGAAATGTATTGTTGCACTATCTATTACACTTCGCAGGACCCTGACCTAGTCTCCTACGCTTATGACCAACTTGTATATCGTATGGACCGACAAGCCTTCTCTTCCTGTCAGCCCCAAAAGTCACACGAGCAGGAGTAACACTCGGAGAGCCTAGTAAGTGAAGTGAAGCAATTTTGGAACATGAGTTTCATTCAATACATGTCGGTGAAACTCGGATACGGCGATGCCGTTTTCCAACTGGGTGGCTTCAAATCCGGCTTCACTTCACTTAGCTGTGAATATCGAGGCTCAGAGTCCCAAACTGAGTAGGGTAGATCGGTGCTCGAGTGGCGCGACAACGCCGAGTCTTTTCCACGACGGATGGGTTTATGAGCTTGTAATTGAGCGCTTCGTTCCAACAAAGGTTTGCAGGATATGACGCTAGCTTCCGAGCCTGCAGCATCTGACCCTAAATCCATCTCACTTACGTCCTCCGCCTGGATTAGCTCATCGATAATGTCCCCTCTAAGCGTTGCTAGGAGTTGATCTCGATCCCGGATCCCCATGGGCTCACTGCTCGAATTTCGCGGTAAGACTGAGTTCGAATCAGGCGGTTCCCGCAGTAACCTGGAGGTCTGGCTCGGGGCTCTGGTATGACTTGGCTCTGCATCTAAGACCGGCCCTTTAGAAGAAGGCTTTAAGTTATAGAGTCGCTTCTCTAGCTCAACAAGTCCATATTTTCGACACAGTTCTATTCCAATATCGAAACCCACATACGTGCCCTCACGCTTCCTAGTTCCCCGTAAAATGTCGTAATCCCCAGCATTCGACTTGTTTTTGAGACTCCTTAATGTACCTCTTGAACGGCCAGCGAGTTTGACGATGTGGGTGGCGTTGATTCTGAAGTCTGACATTCGAACCATAACAGGGTTGGGAAAATCCATGATTTCAGTGAATTCTGAAAGCTCTGGCTCCTTTACTGGCTCTTGCGGGACACCCTTCCAGGTACGTAGCTCCTTCTCCAACTGAATTAGACCGTACCTCTGACACAACTCCACCCCAACCCAGAAGTCCACGTATGTACCTTTGTAGAAGTCAAGAACTTTGTCAAAGCTCCCGCTGAACTCTCGCCTGATGTCGGATACTCTGGTATGTGGCTGACGGGATGCTTGAAGAATATCACTAACTCTGATTCTAAAATCTGACCTTCGCACGGTGACAGGTTGAGGAAGCACGTTGGTTACGAAAAATCGAGAACGTTGCTAGGCGAAGTAGTTGTGAGTATATCCATGTACAAACATAGTGCGGTGTCATACCTTGGTGGGATCGTTGTTGACATGCTCCATAGGCCGGCTGTAGTCATCACGCTGGAGCTTAAGCCCGTGATCTATTAATGGCTGCAGCTCCTGCTCCAGTCTCAAATGCTTGCAGAGTATTCGTCCGTGTTCGAAGTTGACCCAAGAGCATGAAGAAGTAGTACCTACTACAGGTGGAAGGACTTCGACCTTGATAATCTGCCCCATCAGCTGCAGGAGGTCTTCGCTATCACTGGGATTCTTGTTGGCAAGCGTCAGGATCTGACTTGCGTTGAGAAAGCCATCTTCGTTTCGCATAAGCACAATTTGGTCATCAATCTTTATCTGTACATGTCTCCCGTCAAAATCCGTTACCTTGACAAGGACCAGTCAGTATGCGTGACACGTCTGACGGTCTCATTGAGGATGGTGTACTTTGGCTTTACCCTCGTTCCCGCCGTCCAGATTCCCTGCCAGCATTGCTCTCACATTGTCGTGAATGTTGCGCTTTGACGACAGCGTCTCGACCTCCCCTAGACTCACTTCCGCTGACCTCGTCCGGTTTTGTGTGGATTTTCGCGCGACTTGCCTCGTGGTACGGGACACTCTCGGGATAGGCTCTACAGCTTGAGTGAAGCTCGCAACGTCTTCTGCTGATGGTTCCTTGCCGGGGTCCAGCTGCGGTATCTGACGAGGAGGCTGTGCTGCAGGGTCGTGTCCCTTACGGTGGGTGCTCAGGCTACGCTCGATCTGCTTGGGCCCCTGCGCCGAGTTTCGAGGGCTTGAGGGCTTGGAAGGATCTTCACCGGCTTCGAACGAGACCGAAGCTCTTGACCGTTTGGACTGTCCTCTTCCCCGAGCGTCGTCCGAGGGAGATTGGACTGTTTGTTGCCGCTGCCGCTTACTCAGTCTTGACTTGGGAATGTCTTCAGGCTGAGGATTCCAGATTTGTGTAGCTCCCTGAGCGTGCTGAAGGGATCGTTGAGATGCACGATTGTAATGCTGGATTGCTTCTCGAAGATCACGCTTCGACGGAGCAATTTCAGTCGATTCAGATGACCCTCCTACATAGTAGAATCCTGATGAAACATCACCGTCCGGTGAAATTTTTTGAAGGGGTTGCATCACGATGGATCTGGAACCAGTCCTCCTTGTGATGTCGTGTTGACGCGTCGACTTCCCCGTAGGCGTTGCATATCCAGTCTCGAAAGTGTGTACGTTGTGAAATCCTAGAAGATATGCTTGCTCCAAGCAATCACTTGCCGATAGCCTGTCTTGATAATTCATCGTCAACATCTTGGTTGAGATGAGATCTATCAAAGTGTCGCTGTCCTCTCCATCATTGGCAGCTTTGACTATATCTCGACACCATTGGCTGCCCTTGCGCTTTTGCGTTGGCTTGGGAAGACAGTATGCGTATTGTAACACGATCACTCCGAGTGACCATATGTCCACAGCAGTGGTGTAGGATCTACCCTCCCAAATCTCGGGAGCGGCGTATGCATTACTTCCGCAAAAGGTTTCCAAGATGGAATCGTTCTTTGCCAATCCGAAGTCGCCAAGCTTGATGAGGAAAGGCGTTCGAGACTGAAGGAGAATATTTTCCGGCTTGATGTCTCGATGTGCCAGACGCTGGGAATGCAGGTACTCAAGAGCCTGAAGTCCTTGGCAAAGGATTCCGAGGGTCTCTTCTTCGGTGATACCACGCTGACATGCTAGACTTCCAAGGGGTAGGTATTCCATCACCAGCAGGGGTTTCTGCTCCGTTGAGAAATCCACGAATTGCACAATATGCTCCTTTGCGACAAGTCAGACATGGATTCATCATAGGTCAGCAATCAAGCTTACATGTGAAATACTTTTCAAGATCTCAACCTCCTTCTCCCAAGTGCCGGTGTGAAACTTTTTGGCAGCATATTCGTAGCCCGTGCTTACATCAACGGCCTTGTGGACCGTCCCAAAGCCACCGCATCCGAGCTCTTCTTCCATCAGGTAGATAGGCTGTTGTCTGGGAGAATGTTGTGCAGTGAGCACCGCAGTCGTTTGCTGGCTTTCCATGCCCAGCTGGCTGAGTGAAGGGAGCGCGTTTCGGCGCTCCCCAAGGTAGGCGTCGCGGTGTGCCTCATACTCCGCCTGATAAGTTTTGTTTTTCGGCCACTTGACCTTGAAGATCAGATCATCTTCACCCACAGTGATCTTGATGTTCTTGTATGTGTCGAAGAGGATCCAGGTGAATTGGTTTCGACGAGGAGCGTATTCGCCGTTGTAGCTGACTCGTGCTATTTTTCGAGATGTATTCTCGAATATGACCTGTCCTCGCTCGTTGAAAGCGATGCGGAAGTGTTGACCGCTGAACCCGGCACCTCGTTCGCCCAGGAAGACATCGCAGACTTGTGGATCACCTCCGAACACAAAACCTTTCTCGAGGTTCTTCGGCTTGTCGTCAAAGGTCAGTTGTATTTGAGATCCATGCTGTTTAGGTCCGTCGGGGGTACTTTCTCGACTTGAGATACCCACTACAGACTCAGACGCAGGCAGGCGTCGATCTTGGTTCTGCGGTCGATTCCACGCTCTTTCGGCCGTTGTACCGTCCGCCTCCAGTATCACGATGAGCCTGGGAGCTTCTTCCTCCTCCATCTTAGAATTATCCGATCGAAAGAATGGAATGATAAACTGTCAGTAGATGATTTTTGAGGGACTTCCTCTGATCAAAAATATCTCGTCTACCCATACTACCCCAACCTCCCTGCTGTATTAGTATTGGGCAACGACAGGTGCCACGACACCTCAGTACGCACTTGGAGGGTTTGATTGGTTCCTCTAGCGCCCACATCTCGAAGGATTTCACCCTCGAGCCAATCTGAGTCCGTGCAAACAGCCAGAGTTTGATGTTCGACCACACTTTATTAGATGACTGGATCAAAGGTCACCACACCATCTTTTCCGACAGGCTTGGCTGTAAACTCCCCGCACTTGCAGATATCATGAGTCAGAGGATGTTTCCCGTTTCGGGATCGCTCAAATTCTCTAGGGCGGAAGGTGGAGAGGCCGCACGCGCGCCGATCGCTTTGTCAGCAGTTTAGTTTTGTTTTCCTCGCTTGTCGCATGTTCCTTGCTTCATCAATTCTCAGTCATCCATTCGTTCCAACTACAGAACATCTGCGAGCACGATGGTGTCCTCTACATCTTCTATAATGGAAGTTCTGGCCAAGGATCTGTGCAATCCGGACGTGGTAGCAGCGATCGCGAAACAGAGGTGAGAAACTGCAGCTTATCGAAAGGTCAATTTTCTTTGTCACTGGACGACTGTACTGACGTGCTTTCTCTCGACAGATTCTTCTCCATAAAGGATAAGCCGAACGTGACTACAGAGATGTGGAAGAGATTCAGGTGAGAAGTCTGATCTGGGAGACTTGAGGCTTTCAATTCTGAGATCGTGATACTAACACTCCGTTCTACTCCTAGAGACATGACCCATAATGTGCACCACACCCAGCCTGTGGATCCAGAAGACCTTGAAGCGAAACTTCGGTGAGAAGATTTCGACCTCCTAGACCCGATCAATCCTCTCAACATGGATGATTATACTGACGCTTCGAGAAAATTCAGAGACTGCTCCCCCAGATTGAGCGAAACCCCAAGCCCCGACCCCCCCGAGGTAAGGATGGAGCGGTCTAAACTCGAAGCCAAGGGAGCCTACGATACCCTGATAGAGATCGGTGGGAGACCGACTCGTCCGATTCGACCAACACCGCCCTGGAAGAAAGTCCAAGTTGGTGGAGAGCTTTGGTACCGATACGCTGAACAATACGAGGAGCTTTTTTACAACGGCTGGTATGGCTATGAACCAGAACCCAATAATTCTTTGACGGAGGCCGATTTTATTCATGGACACTGGGAACAAGAAAGAGGTCGATGCGAGGAAGAACTACGACGGTGGCAGGATTTTCGCGACACTCAGCAACGCATCCGTGAGGATCATCCAGACAAGGCAAGAGAGGAGGACATGGAACGGCAGCGGTACCCGCACGATCCACACCTCACAGCAAGCCTGAAACAATTGAAGGACTGGAAGGAGTATCAGGCCTATTTTCAAAGGGGGATCGACCGGTTGAAGAGGGGAATGGAAGCGAATCGACGGGGGGTGGAGGCAATAGAGCGGAATGATCCTGGAGTGGAGAAGGGAAGACTACATGGGCGTGATCGGGAAGACGTGCTGGATATGATAGAAAGACAGCGGAAGTGGCTCGCACCGGAAGAGAAACGGTTGGAATGGGTCAAGCAGCAGCTTCCACCGGTTCTTTCGGAATGCGCTGCGTCACTGAAGGAATTGCCGACATCTCGTCGCCAGATGGAGGAGAGGAGCGAGCTCGAAGCGAAACGAGTCTACAACACCCTGCTGGATACGGGTGGGAGGCCAACTCGTCCTATTCAACCTGTGCCTGACGTCCATGATGGCGAACACACGGATGAACACCTTCACGTGCTTTGTCACTGGGAGGGTGAATATAGTCAGTTTGAGGAAGAATTAAGGGAGTGGAAGGAATTCTTGGATCATCAGCAGAAGAAAGAGGCGGATAGGAAGGCGGAGGTGCAGGCAGGGAGCCCGGACCAATTGAAGCTCCGGGAGGAATATCGGGCTTATAAGGAGATGGAGATGTACAACATTAAGCAGTGGGTGGAGTTCTGGCAACGGCAAGAACGACAGTCTGCAGGGAGCCCGACTCAAGTGACCCTCTGGAAGGAATATCGGTCCTATCAACAACTGGAGGTCGAAAATGCTAAGCAGTGGGTGGAATTCTGGCAGCGCCAAGTGAAATATTTCCAGCAAGAAGAGAATGACTGCATACGACTGGGGATAAAAGGTCAAGCACAGCGAAACCATTCACAAGGTGAAGACATGCAATCGTACGTAGAGGACGCACGAAAGCAAGTCAGACCTGCAGAGATGCGGTTGGAATGGGTAGAGCAACAACTTGCAGCCCTTCTTGCCGAGTGCGCCGTCTCGACGACGGAAGTATCTACATCAGACTATCTCGAGGATCAAGCCATGCCACCAAAAGCAGCATCAAGGTCAGGTCAAACCACGCTCAAGGACCTTAGATTCAACCGATCTGGCAGATCCGCCCTGCGAGGTAATCCACAACCAGACAAAAACAAAAAGCGTGCTTCAGCAAATTCTGCGCTTGGTCCAATCCATTCATCAAAAGTATCAAAAGGCGCTGGAAGGAAAACACCCCGCCCCCGACGACAGTCAAAGATCCCCGCAGAGCGTGGCGATGGTCAAAACCAAGGCCCTAACACCACGATATCACCACCTCCGCCTGCCAATGTTGCTCCCCGCAGAAGCCGCCGGTTGTCTACTAACCAAAAGAGGTCCGGTGCATTAGAAGCGGATTTAGCTGCCGCTCTGGGGAGAAGTGCACAACCCCAACCTGCAGATTTCATACTGCGCAGAAGCGATCGGATATCGAAACAGAAGGAGAGGATGAGCACGTCAACTTCTAGTGCGGCGGTGAGCTCAGTTGTGACCTTGCAAACAGCTCCGTTCCCACGGTCCAAACCCAAAGGTCGCGTTGCAGGCAACAAACCAGACAGGAGCTCGGCAAAACCTCGTGGAATATCCAAGACGAAGCGTTAGTCATCAACATCGAGAGGAGGGATTTCCGAAAGCCATATTACCTGGAACATTGCGAGAAGCTCAAGTTAAGCGTAAAATAGTGCACTCAGTCAGAAGGTTGGTGACCGCGGCCGGCCCGTTAATGATTGCCTACGCCAAGGTGCTAGCTCGCATCGGTGATCCCTTTGCATGAGTGCATTTGGCTCCTTTCCAATAGCTCATTGACAGCTCAGAATGAAGGCGTCTGAGTCCTGCAAGTGGACTTGTCGGGAGTCAATAATTGCAAAAATCATGATGAGCGGTTCGATACGTGGAGGCAAGGGTCCGCTGGAATGACTGGTCTCAATGGAGACCGGTCGCCAGGTGGCAACTCAGGAGTAATGGTCGGACCAGTCACGATGGAGTGAGCCGCATAAGCTACCAGACCAGTAACCAATCATAAGACGTTCCCCACAGAGTCGTCATCTTTAGTGGCCGGTCACCACTCGGTGTCACGGATTATTCCCGCTTCCGTAAGGCTGACGTCTGCCCGCACCATCCTGCCCTTATAATCCAAACATCCTTCTATTTTCCTGCCTCCTCACCCGCTCTATACGATAGCAAGCGGGTTAGGGGTAAGGCACCAGTAAATGCAATCCTAAAGTGGCTCACACTGCAGTCTTACTCAGGCTCTGCTGGCTTCAATTCTTCCAGCGGAGATGTCGTCGAGCTTGGAAAGCGAGGAAATATCCCTACAGTTCGTCTACTGTCATCAACGCGGCCGTAGAGATCTAACATCATACAGTGGTCTTCACCGCTCCATTGTGACTGTCTACGTCAGCCCAGAAAAATATCCATTTCACTTGCACAAAGGCCGGCTTTGTCGGCACTCATCTTTCTTTGAGAAGGCATTCTATGGCTCCTTCAAGGAGGCAACCACTGGGAGTATGTACTTGGAGGAAGACGGCGTTGATGAGTTCAAGGTGTTCGAAGAATGGCTCTATTCAGAGAAATTCAGCTATCCTAAAGACTATGATGATCCGAGCCTCCTCTTGGTGAAGGTGTTTTGCTTCGCAGAGAAAGTTGGGATCTCAACCCTTCAGAATATTACGCTCGATGCTATCCGTGACCGAGCCACCGGGAAACAAGTCTCTCTGCCAACTCCAAATACAACCTACGAAATACACGCGAAACCACAAGGCTTCTTCTTGTCTACCCAACGACCAGTTTTCGGCTTCCCAAAGTACCACACAATGACGACAAGTCCAGGCCTTGAGAAACCAGTCGCGAAGTATCTGACCCCGGCTACTGCTAGCGCCATCCACTACGCGTACCAAAATACCCCAGAGCGTTCGCCTCTCAGGAAGCTGCTGGCCGATATCTTCGCCTACAACGTCAAGGCCGATACATTGGACGAGGACATACTGTTGTTTCCCGCTGAGTTCATAGCTGATGTCCTTCTTATCAACATGAAGCGACTACCTCTCAGACTCTATGAGGAGGAGACAGACTTTGACAAGAACGCTGACAAGTATCACGTTGACGATTCATCGAGCACACCCAATGATCGAAAACAACGAACGTTCGAAGACGTGGAGGTAGGAGGGACAAAATCCGACTTCGATTCGCGTAACGGACCAGCTGCGGAAGCTGCTGTTCCTGAGCCTGAGCCGCCTACCGAAGCTGCCGCTGTTAATGAGGATGATATGTGGGGGTTGGGAATGTCTGCCAAACCTTTCAGTGGCAAAGGGAAGAAGAAAGGAATGAAAAGAAGAAAGGAATTAAAAGAAGCGTATGGTGTGAGAATATCTGATTAGGTATAGAATCTATCCTGCTTTCTAGAACCGACCGACCTCGGGCCTCCTCTCAACATAGCTTTCGAGGTTCCCTCCCTCACGAAGTGCACGTAGAATGTCATCCTTGGATGTGGTGCTGTATTCAGCGATCTCATCACAGCGTCCAAGCTGCAGACAAGCTTGCCAGACGATATTTCCAGGCCAGCTTTCATTGTCAGCAAAATGCTCGTTCTTGCCTCTCCCCATGATACATCTTCACCATGTCATTGTCCCTTGCTCAATCGGCGAGTCCTCTGGTTTCATTGCCTTGCAACTTACCATGACTTGAATTCTGTTTGGGTGAGGCGAATGCGGGTAAAGCAGCAGCCGACTTGTAACGTATTAGAAGAGCGGGCGTAAGAGGCTACCTACCGGACATGCTTCTAATAAGTCACTCTGAGCATCGATAAGGGCCTGTAGGTTTACATCTTCACCTGTTACCTCCCGAAACGTCAGTTCCGGTGGATTTGCGGTTGGTGACAGAGCATCATCAGCGCTCCCGGAGGTTCTTTGTTCCTGACGGCAGAGGAGCACCTGGTCGTCAGCAAAGCGCCCCTGGAACGAGAAATCTCCCAGGGCCAAGACTTGAAGGGTCGTGAGGCCGTCAGGTCCGAACGCCCAGTGTGCGAAGGCCAGTTCGTTTTGCGGGACCTTTGGAAACAGAGCACCCGCTTTCTCTTCGACGTCCGTTGATAGGAACTCATGGAACACATTCTTGGCGATGTCACCGAATGAGGCGTTGAGTAGATCGTGGTCACTGAACGTCGATTCCTTGCTTGACGTGGCACGCCCATACTCGCCTGATCTTGCTCCGTCCGTCGGAACGAGACCGCTCGGCAAGACGAAACTTGGATCGTCGTTGTCCGATGACCCATCCATGGTGTGGTTATCTTGGTCGTCGCTGCCGAGCTCATCACTGCTGGTATCTTCGCCGCTCGATTCGTCACTGCTGGATCCTTCATCGTTCAGTGAACGGTGTGTGGATGGCAGGGGGCCCGTCCGTCTGATATGCAGGAGTCGGTACTTCGGTCGTGGAGTGATCATGCTCAAGATGCGTGCCTAGAACGAAGCGGATTGGGCCAGCGGTCAGTCTGTCGTTTCAGCAATCGCTATTCAGAGGGTCAAGAACATACCAAATACACAATAGAGTCACACAAACCAACACACTCGAGATCGCTTCCGGGAAACGAGTCGACCATCGACCGATCCCATTTCAACCCAGTATCCATAGGGAGCTCAAAATTCGGGGATCCGTCGTTGAGATCGACACACCGTTCATGATTTGTGATGAAGAACCGCCCTATAATAAGTCTCGGTGACGCATTCCGGAGCATCAACCAACAGAAATAGATCTTTCAGGCCATGGAACATTTGCAGGAACCTGCATGCTGCCGGCCTAGATGTGGACTCTTCCGGGTGGAGGCTGCGCACGACTAATTCCAGAGACGTGAGGCGAATAGTTTGGTTCGAATCCACCAGCATTTCCAGCAGGGCGTTGGTCCCGGGACAATTCCGTAGCTTTAAAGTCTGCAGCCGTTCGAAGTTGAACGCGGATGCCATGTCCTCGATCGACCGAAGAAAGGATACGGCCGAGAGCGACAAGCGGCGGAGACATGGGAAGAGAACTCTCCGTTGGCCGGCCTCGAGTCTCAGGACGTCCCGAGCAAATAGGTTTTCCAGTTGCTCTCCATGGCCGTTGCTCAGCTCCTCATTAGCACCGACCCAGTCGAGTAGATCCAGCTCCAATTCCTCCAAATGTTCCAAATTCCCTGGGAGGATGTTCCTGAGCGCTTTGAGGTCCCACACGGACTGCAATGCTCGCCACGAGAGATGATGGAGGCACGTGAGTAAGGCGAGAGATTGGTAGTCGTCCACGAACGGTACGTCAATGCAGCCGTTATCGGACACGAGAGATAGCGAAATAAGGCAGTGTTGTTTCGTTAATAGAAACGTCAGCACTTCATCCGGCAGGCACGTCCCTAGTTCCCAGCTGTCATATAATTTCTTAGCAAACGAGCTTTAGAAGCGCTTGGGGCCCTCAATCACCTGAAACTCGTAAGACTGTTGTCGTCGAGGCGGTCAAACAACGGTTTCAACGGTTCTTCCAGATCTCTTAAGTCTGGGTAATCAAGGTTCATGTGCCCACAACGAGGCTCCAGTTTGTGATGGAAATCCGTGGTGAGATGCAGGTGCTTCACGTATCGGAGACAGCCATTAGTTGTTGAGCACGTTCGCAAAAGCGGTTCGACGTCAAAGTCGTAGCAATCCCCTTCTTCACCAACGCGAAGGGTGACCGCCTGATACAGTACAGGGACGGTATAGTTATAGATGTCCTTGGAGACTTCGCAGAGCCTTTCGAGGTCTCTCCTATCATGAATCTGCGTTTTGTAAGATATAGAACTTGTCATCGTTCAAGGACATACCCGTTCGAGGATCAGCTGGACAATCTCGGGCGGCAATTTATCCAGCATCTTTGTCGAATACGCAGCCGACCATCAAGCATCCACAGACCACGTTCACGAGCTCCCTCTAATGTATATCGGTCCACCGGGTCTTCCGTCTCTTTCGGGTTGCCCTTGAATATTCTGTCGTGCCTGGGGTTGTCGCAATTCAATGGCTCAGGTATAGTAGTGTGTTACTCGTTGTGGTCGCCTCGGACTCGCAATGAGAGTCTTCAGATAACGCAATGAGAGGCCTCAGACAACGGTTTCAGAGGAGTATCACTTGGCGTAGGAGCGGTCGGAGAAGTAGGTATTTACGTTCGCTTTGAATGATGGTTAGCAAGCCGATTGAAATTGTCGTGACGGTGTGGATTGTCGTGCGTGTATGCAGGCTTGGAACTAGAAGCACATGACACAGTGAGCTATAGAACCCGAAAGCGATCCTGGTTAGTACACAGACCCTACTGAACGTTGAAGGTGCAACATAGGTCATGTTTAACTCTTGAAGCGCGCGGGTTGCTCTGAGCAGGAGTTGCATAGGGCGGACACGGCTCGCAGGAAATACGTATCCCAAGCACGGGCTAACGATGGCACCTTCGGACGTAGCCCACCTCTGGAGGTTTAGAAGCTTCTAGAACGTGAATTCTAAGTTTGATGCTCGACATGTTTCAGCTAGGTTATAAAACACGGAGATCTATGATTGCGCCCTTGACTTTTAAGAATATGAGTCATAGAGCCTTGGCGTTTTGCGAACCCAATTGCTCGCAAATCGTGGTAACCAATCACATTCTAGGAATGTCCATCCTATAAATCCCCACCACCTAGAACCTGCTGGCTTTTGTTCGCGAGCGGATTGTGACAGCATGCCAACAAAAAAGTAGGTGCTTCCTAAGTATGTTTTGCCTCTTCTTCGCCAGTAACAGCGTCATTGGTTGTAGCCTAATCTAAAATTAAATGGTACTGGCAGAATCGGCGGTAAAGTTGACAGTACTCTCTTTGCCAGTGGTTGGCATTCACGGTACCACATTTCGCTGCGCTTCACAGGGCGGTCCCTGCCAGTGCTAGCTTCGGAAACATCATCCTCTTGCTATTTATATATTTGAAGTTTCATGTGCCTGACTGTCAAAATAGGAGCCTTTTTTTCGGGGTCAAACGCATGCCCACTTCTTTCCCATCCTTCTGCTTCTGTCTATCCTACTTCTGCCTATCCTACTTCTTCCCCCATTCAACCACAGCATAGACATATCAAGATGCTACGGGACCTTCAATATATTATCGAGCGGAACTGGATCGTCAAAAAAAATGCCCAATGACCAGCCTACTTCGGGGATGTTCCTGTCGAGAAAGCAAGTATCGGTATTGTTCTCTCAGCTTCCTCAACGTCGCTACTGTATAGCATTATTTGTACTGCTAAACGCATACGATGTGACGTCAGATCCCTTAACATTCATGTGCCTTCCGAAGTCTCAACCGAACCAGACCTCTCATTCGACAGATTCTCCACCTTCGAGCTATGCGGAACTTCACGAACGGTGTGATCAAAGTCTTTGGACAACAGGTTGATAGGTAACGGGTACGACGCTTTCTAAGCTCGAGTCAGCTCATGATCGATGTGTTGTGTTCATACGTACGATTTCTGACACTGTGGGAGGCCACTGTTCGTGATCGGTCGATCGATAAGTATAATATCTTCCATTCTTGCGGATAATCAGTGCAAGGTCCGCATGACACAGTCGCGCTAGCTGATCCGCCTTTTTCACCAGATTCGATTTCCTCCGGGTGAACTGTTGCGTCTTTGCTTTTGCTGCGTAAGGCATATTATAAGGTTGCTTCGCTACCATGGAGAGAAGATAAAAGGTTTTATACTCCTGATAGCCGTTCATGCAATCCAACGGAACTGCCCTTGGCTTATATCATGGATAAGCATGAAGACCTCCAATTCCGGCCACCCTTCCAATCCTGGCACTCTCTCCAGTTCTGGCTGTCCCTCCATCTTTGGCTGTCCTTCCAATTTTGGCCACCCCTCCAATTTTGGCATCCGCTTCCTGTTACCCACATGTGGCTTGCATTTCGGGACCAAAAATGATGGGTGACCAAAATTCTATTCTTGGAATCGACCGGCTATAGCCTTAAGGGGACCAGAAATGGTCCTCCAGTGAGCCAGAATTGGAGACCAAGGAGCCATATTTATTTGAAGAGAGAGTAGTGCGAGGCTCAGAAATGTATTGATATTCTTCCACCTTCCTAGAAATTGCAACTGCAGAACAGAATCACACCACACAGCTCATGGCGACTTCGATCACGAGATTCGAATTTTCTGAACTCACACATCTGAACGAGAACTCCGGACAGGATCTACGTCTTTCGGAGTATGCCGTTCCTTCGTAATTCTGATCTTCACAAAAGCCTGGCTAACTGCTATGAAGCTTTTTCAATAATTCCAGCTACTCCGATGTCTCAATTCGCCTTGGAACGACCGGAATAGAACTTCCTACTCACCGAATCATTCTGGCACATCGAAGTCCGATTATCAATGAAGCTCTTTTGAAAAGACCGGAGACCCAAGTACTCGAATATTTGATACCTGATTGGAGAGTACATTCGTTTTGGAGGGTCCTTCAATACATGTATAAGGAAACCTATCCTGAATCGTCTACGGAACTTCTGGATAGTATAGGTTGGTCGTGAATTTCCGAAGTTTTGCAGGGTATTGACAGTATTTCCCAGAAGACGAGCCAGATTTACTGAAACACTCGAGCGTCGTTCTCACAGCACGCACTCTTCGCATGCCGGACTTGGAAGTGTATGCTCTTCAACGGCTCAGGTCTCAACTGCACTCTTGGTCAATCAGCGATCTTTTCGATGGCATTCAAGAGATGTGTGCCTTCCCAAACAAGGAGGCAAGACAATTAGTCGTTACCGAAGCAGCCAGATCATATTCACACGTTCCGCAACTCGCCCAAGCTCTCCACAAGGCCGCGCGGGAGGGTGGAGAATTCGCGGTCGAACTACTGGAGGCTTTGGGACAGCTGAATCGACGACGTGAAGATTGAGACCTTTCAAAATCTTACCACTGAAGTAGAAGATATACAAACGTTCATATTTCAACCTTCGTTGTAGCGTAACCAGGAGGGCCGAGAAACAACATGCAATCAAAGTCACAATGGGAAGAAGTTCTTTTGTCCTACACCTCACACCTTGCTGTCTTGCTTGCAGTTTTATTCATGACAAATGGATCGTTTCTGTTGAAACGGATGTGAAACGAGTCATCATCTCGTGGATGCCGTGCGGATGGCTTACGGTTGTTTTATATGGGCCCCTGATAGGGCTGTCAGATAGAACCTGAGGAACCTTCTAGAAAACAGACTTCCAACCTCAAGGTTGGCAAGTCCAAGTACGCCTGTCCAGCTTGTCCGCTTCCAAATTCGAGCATCCGTGCTGACATGGCGGTTGAAGTACCACAGCCTTTGCAATAGACGACTATTGATAGTCATTCGTGGAGGGTGGAACAGTTACAATTCTCACTATGGAGTGGTTTTGCTAGATACAAGTCCGCAGGGCTGAGCGCTAAGCCTGTTTAGGCTAGCCTTCGGCGGAGATTCTCCCCAAATACCAACAACAGCACATACACCAGCGACTCGTTGCAGTCATTGATGACTTGAGAAATGCTCTCGGGCAAGAAGCAGCAAAAGCTGTCTTGGCCTCTCTTACCAATGTTGAGCCCGTGGAGTTCCACCCACAGACCGAAGAATGCGACACGACTCATGGTTGGAGTTGATCAATGAAGACTACATGATATTAATACACTTCTGAGGCCTCGTGCTCATTTTGGGATGCTTTTTAACTACGATCTCGCTAGATCTCCTTGCATCCAACTCTGGCTCCCTGGACTCCATTTCTGGTCCCACCCCCGGCTATTTTTGGGCCCACCAAAATAGGCTTTTGATCCTTCTCTTCCGTTTTTGCTACCTCTTCGTCTGGCGGCCCCTTTCGGTTGTGGACCCAACTGCTTCGCACGTCATGGGCCAACCAGTCACAATCTAGAAAAGTTCATTCTCCAGCGATACATCTCAAAATTGAAATAGCTACAGATCACCCGCAATGATATCAATGGTCGTCTCAGTAGCGCTTGTTTTCCTCTGTAAGCTGGAGACTATAGATTGGGTTGCAGAAGCAAGAACGGATCGATTGCACTTAGGAAAGGTGATTTGGGCGCGGCCTCCCAATTCTCGCACGCTACTACGAAGATCGAACAATCGTTGAAACGCTACGGGAAGAACCTTATCTGGACCGAAAACTGATAAGTACAAGGTCATTTAACATTTTGAAACATATACTGATAAGAGATGCACCGGAGAGCGCTGGACGGAAGAGAGAAGGCGCTAGGGGAGGACTGCCCTGATGGATTGACGAGAATGATGTCTTTGAAGTAATCTCCATGTCAGCTTATACAGCCTCATATCCGATCTAACAATCAGCTTGCACTATCCCCGTGGAACTCCCCCACCGACATGTCTATCCACCAATAAAAAGATTCAGGTCAAGCTTGAGTCTGTTGAGGAACTCATCGACAGACTTTACTGTGGTGTGCCTTAAGCACTCTATTACACCTGTCAGGTTTTGCAATTCATGCTGTAATGCTTGGTTGTCCGTCTCAGCGGCTTGTATTGTTAATTTCAATTGATTCGCTTCTTCTTCGGCTAGAGCTTGCAATTCTATCGCCCTTATTCCTTCATCATTTGACTTGTTCAGCTCAGCGGTCAGTTCGAGCTTGTCTGACTTTAGTTGTTCGATTACTGTGGTGAAGCTGATTTCGGGACTACCAAAATTCTATTATCCCGTCAGTCATTGCTGAGCAGTGGTAAGTACAGCGTTGCTTGACTCCGGCGCCAGAACAGCTTCAAATGATACACCAACTCCTCGACACAATTCTCTGTAAGCGCCGATAGAATGCTTGCTTAAATGTTTCTTGAAGAGGTGCTCTTTCTCTGGCAGTATCTGCCAGGTATATGGATCATTAGCACTTGTGATCAGCCGTACTTCTGCCGGCTCAATGGAGATTCCAAGTTTGGTCACTTCGTGACTTGGTTAGCTGTTTATATTCTCCCTTGGATAGCTAGACCTTACGGATGTGCTCGGATAATTTCTGTCGGCACTTTGTTCTGTAAGCCGCACGGTCTAAGTTACTTGACCGGAGTGTGGCCATTTGGTCAGCGCTTTATATGCGTAGAGGAGGTACGCGGAGCTTGAGTCTTCATCAAGGCAGGCTAATCGAGAGAATAGATCGGATGTTGGTTTCCGTAGAAAAAACCATATCCAAAGCTTCTCATGCCAATTCTGGACACCCCCCCGCTAACTGTGGCACCCCCTCCCCCCCAATTCTGACACCCCCCCGCCGATTCTGGCATTCCCCCCCCAAATTCTGACAACCCCCGCCAATTCTGGCACCCCTTCCATTCTAATTTTGGACGCTATCCAAAATAGGAACGAGAGTGAAATTCTACTCCTATGAAACTGTGAGTTTCGGCGAGTAGGGAGTAAGGACTTTTATGCAGTTATGCAGGGACTTTTATGCACGGTACCGGCTTAACTGCGGTACTGCCTTCACAGTACTGCTTTTCACAGTACTGGCCTTTGCAGTGCTGCTTTTCACAGTACTGCCTTTCACAGTACTGGCTTTTGCAGTGCTGCTTTTCACAGTACTGGCCTTTTGCAGTGCTGCTTTTCGCAGTACTGCCTTTCACAGTACTGGCTTTTCCAGTGCTGCCTTTCACAGTACTGGCTTTTGCAGTACCGCCTTTCACAGTACTGGCCTTTGCAGTGCTGCTTTTCGCAGTACTGCCTTTCACAGTACTGGCTTTTCCAGTGCTGCCTTTCACAGTACTGGCTTTTGCAGTGCTGCTTTTCACAGTGCTGGCTTTTACAGTGCTGCCTTTCACAGTACTGCCTTTCACAGTACTGGCTTTCACAGGACTGCCTTTCACAGTACTGGCTTTTACAGTGCTGCCTTTCAGAGTACTGCCTTTCACAGTACCTACCAGCATGCAATAGGATAGACAATGTATAGATTCCGAGTGTTCACGTTTCATTATCTGAAAAAGTTTCTATTGCCCTTAACTTAACACTGGTTCTGTCTCTACTGTATAGACAAGATGTCCCAATCTCCTAACCTGGCCGCTCTCAGTGCACAAAAGACGTGAGATGCGAGGCACGTTCCGAGAGGTTCTTGCGGTAAAAAGTCATGCTTGTTGCATCAGATCATATCCCTGGATCTAGATCAATCAGGGAACTTACCTCTTTCAGCTCCTGTAAGGATTTATGTTGCGTTGCTGCCAGAAAGTCTTCTATTCCAAGACCATCCTTCCACTTATCTGCGTCTTTCAGCTTCGTGGATCCCGCGTCCAGGATATATGTCATAGGCTCCATCAGCTCCATCATAACAGCTCCGAGGCTACGAATGTCATTGCGCTCGCTATCGGAATTCAGCCGTCTGTTTTCGATGAAAGAATCCCCGACATTCGCTGGGATAGGATCAGCAGCCGCCCGCACACGCGCTCTCTCAAACTTACCGATTTTCACTCTTCCGTTGAGATCGAGAAGGATCGTGCTGCAAGTGAGCGCGCCATGAGCCAGACCAAGCTCTTCGTGCATGTAGAGGAGGCCGCTCACCACCTGGTCTCCGTGAGCATGGTCAGCTCCAGCCTGATCGACGCTGGCGCTTACCTCTCGGCAGATTGCCGCGATCTGAAAGGCTTTCAACGGACGATCTTGCAAAATACCCGTCATATGCCGCAACGACACGTCCATTTGCTCATAAACGAACACAACGTCACGATCTTCGACGTACATGTCGTTAATATTGACAATCTGATCACAGGTGGACGGCGGCACCTGATGGACAGAACCCTCAGGTTTTCTCACCCGTTTAATGGCCACTCGCTTACGACGATCAGTGTCGTCAACCCCGATGACCGCAGGACCAGCCTGATCAATGGTCATCAGGTGATGATACGATCGTTTGGGAAACGTCTTAGCGAGCTTCTCGTCTCTCGGAGCTCTTGGAAATGCGACATCATTCACGCCCTGATTGGGTTTCGTCAACCGCGACGCAGAGGATGCACTTTCCAACGGTTGCTTCTGGGGAATCGGAAGGCGAGGCGACGTCATCGAGTGATCCGGCTGAGCGTACACTATTGCTCCTTCATCAGCAGCCTCACCGTCCTTGAGCGTCGGTTTATAACCAAAGGTTTGGGTAACGGGCCTTTCCGTTCTAGGCATTTTGCAGAGCTCGATATTAAAGTGAGAGAAGGGAGAATTTGGTGAGTATTTAACATTTTGTGTTGTAAGCCAAAATGGATGCTTGAGGAGTCAGAAGTAGATGTGCGTTATTTATAGAAATCCCTGTGAAGTGAGGATGGTAGCCGAGCTCTAATTATGGATGTGGAAGCTACGAGCGATTCTGGATGCCTTTTTATCGGCACGGAGCTTTGATGTCCAATTGCATCCAATACAAGACGAAGATTCTAGTCCAAAAAGAGTTTCTATCCAATAAGCTCAAATGTTACGGGTGGCCTTGGGCCTCCATACCGAAGACCACAAACGCCGTCGCCTCTCCGCGGGCTGATACTCGAGTTCCAACAATTCCGTACCCTCGTGGAGACGTGGCCTGACCAGGTTCCGCACCTCATCGCGAACATTCTCGTTCGCAGAGACTGCAACGCGATGTCAGCTCAGAGCTCTCTGGAAAAAAATGCCTACAAACCTGTAATCAAAACTCTCTCCATCCTCTTGTCTGACCCCGAACCAACCTGATCACATAGGAGGCGGGGAAGGTCCATTTCCCCACTGCGGTAGGCAACGCGTTGGTGCTTTCCCAAATATTGAGGGTCTGGATCTAAGCGCGCATTGGCGAAGAAGACCGAGACACGTAGCATCTAGCATGGCTTAGTCAGCCGAGTCCTGTTGGACTCCGCGGAGGCCCGTTTAACTTACATAGCCATGGTCCAAGGTGTCCTCCTTCAGCGCCCTGTCAAGCAGATCATTTGCCGGGTATTCCTCACCTACTAACGGTCAGCGAACTTCGGTGCCAAAGGAGCAAAAGGCAGACAAACCCAGATTTTGTAACTGCCACACCAAATGGATGTCACGCGTCCGCACCTCAGCACGGTTGAACCCTTGTATCAACTCCTTCAACAACGGCAGCTGTGCCGCGATGCCAAAGCCGCTGGCGATCATGATTACTCTACCATACTCGCCGGCAGGAGCGGTCGAGCCGTGGGGTCCACTGACAAACGCAATCCGGAAATCGGACGACTCTGGCTGGCTCGGATAATTTCTGGCGAAGCCAAAAGGCCTCTTTGCAAATTCATCGTGCAGCTCCACGCGTGAATTCTCGTCTTCCTGATAGTCATCGGCGCAGTCTAGGAGTCTTCGCGTAAAGCCGCTCCGTGGCTCGATCAAGACCTCGAGGGAGGCCGGCTGTCCGTCTCTCCACGATGCGATGGTGAACGGATGGCTTTGCAGGGAAGAAAAAAGATCGAGTGACGGAATCCACACATTGACGTACTGTCCGGCTTTGATCTTCCAGGGTCTGGCGGGGAAGATGGTCATCCGGACGGCGTGATTGTGCCTCGCAATCAAGGCTCGCGAGCAGCCACGGCCAACGGCGACATTTCGATACAGAATGGTCAAACACTCTAAAACGAACGTCGCTGCGACCGTGCAGCTGGAGGTGAGCAGGTAAATGCGGGGAAGCTTCGAGTGAGAAGGGACATGTCTCCATAGAGCATAAGCGACGACGACGGCCAATGCCTGGTGACAACGAAGGAAGACTTCATACGACGGCAGCCGAAACAGGCGCGGCGACAGGAGGAGCAACGAGGCCATACACACGATTGCCTAAGGGGGAAAATCAGCAACACACTCTTATTGGAAGCGGCGTCGCTCACGATCAGTCCGAACATCTGCCAGGACTCTCCCACTTTGACGCTCGGCTTGCCAGCCGCATGGATCAGGACGTGGAGCAACCCCAAAAGAACAGACATGGTCCCTGTGGATGCGTGGAAAAGACGGTACGTGGCCAGTGAGACGCCCAACATGTCGCAAATGAAGCTGAGGTGGAATCCAAAGTAGGCCGGTATCATGTTGATCAGCGACAAATGGCCGGCGCGAACGCTCGCTTGCTTCGCAGTCGACACCCTGAAACTGGCACAGAAGATGTTGGCCGCGAGGTAGACCAGTTGGAACGAGACCTGCGCGGTGGTCCACGGCCCCAAGAAGCGGTGTCGCCCCACGAGCATGGGAAGCAGGAAATACTTCCGTACCAGCGTCCGGCAAGGCCCGAGGAACCGAGTCAGATGGGCTGCAAAGTTGATGAGGAGCAAGAGAACAAGGCTGCCGCCTGCGGCAATTGCGTAAAACAGAGGTGCGTCCATCTCTGCTTGGGAAAGTCGAGGATACTGACAACGGGAGGGTGAACTGAACGGCTTCGTCCCAAGAGCAACAACGCCTTATTCATTTTATAATGCCTCTCTCTGTTCTTTTGAAATCAATGCTGGGGACAGGTGGTCAACACTGGATGCCGGTGGGGCAGTGACGAAGGAGCCAATATTGGATGAGGGCGAGCCCATACTGAAGGGCATCCGAAATTGGAGGGCATCCAAAACTGGAGGGCATCCTAAACTGGATGAGGGGCAGCTGTTTCTGGGGCCCACCAGTGCGAAACTAAAAATAGACACAGGACCAAAGTGTACCCAAGAGTGAAGAGGAGGAACGAGAGGAAACAAGCCCGCAATAGCTTTGGAAAGAGAGCGATCTGCGAGGATGGACAAAAAAGGACAAACAGTTCAGGAAAGTGATGACAGTGCTGTGGCGAAGGGAAGATATTGGGGAAGAGAGAATATACTGCCTACGCCTTTCGTGCGTCCCTTGTGGATGCTATCGGCTCCACATATGGCTCAGTTTGTCGTCCGACTCATAGCCATTCGTAAGTGCCTTCGACCTGAAGGTATCCCAAAGCCTGCGCATGCTCCACCATGGACAACCTATCATCTGACGACCTGCAGATATTTCGAGAGAAGAGCCGAACGTTTTGCGGTTCGGTCAAGATCCCCCTTGACAAAATCCGCCATGAAGAGCTTCCCAACAACCCGCGCCAATTCAACGAGAACAACGTCACGACGTTGCTGGACTTCTTCCGCTCGGAGGGTTGCTTGCGCCTGGACCCTGAACACCACGTTCCTGCGCTGATATCTCGATCTGCCGTGCCCCCAGACCTTCGCCCAGGAGGGGAGCCGCCGCGCTTTGATCCCCAGCATCCTGTGGTCTGCCTGCACGGAAGGCACCGCCTGGAAGCGGCGCGGAAATTTCTCACAGGAAACGAAAACAGGTGGTGGGTAGTGGATCTCTATTCTAGAGGTGGGAGGGTTGACCTTCTTTGGAAGGAAGGCTGGCTGACAAAAGCTAGATCTCAACCCCAAGGTGAAAGACGTCCTGCGAGAACACGCGGCCAACTCTACGAAGCTCTACGATGGAGATACTGTCCGTCAAATTCGCATCTCCACCTTGTGTGGCGATACCGTGAGAAGGCGGAAATGGCTCGCCAGGCTTTCGAAAAGCATGCAGAGGTGCCTCCTGCGACTGGAAGCACTCCCCGAGAAGTTCATCGAGAGCCTTGACGCCCTGATCCCATTCGCAGGTCTGTGGCCAGCATTGCAGCCAGGGACTTTCATTCGCCTTCTGGATTTACACTGCCCTGAGGTACGAGCGTTCTCTCAATACCAATGTTGTTCTCTGACAAACAGCAACAGGAGATGACCCGCTACTTGCGTCGAATCAAGAACACATGGACACAGATCGTCGGGGACGAGGAGGCAGACCAGCTGCGACTCGATGCCAACACGGTTGCCATCTTCCAAGGCCGTTGTCCCTCCCAGTCGTTGGAAGACCGCGCGTACGTTCAGACCAGAATGCTCGCTGGCGATATCCTCCCCGCGGTCACAGCTGGCGATCACCGATCACAGATCTTCGACCGTGTCTGCTCCATAGAGCATGTTATTCCATCCATCCGCACCTTTCTCGAAGACACGAAATACCTCGAGCCTCCCGCAAGAATTCTGAAGGAACTGCTACCGGGTAAGTGTAAGGGCTCCATGTCTCAACGTTTCGGCGCCCTCCACAGGGGACAGACGAAGGTGAGGGTGCAAACGAGTGAATCCACCTTCGAGGATCGAACTTTGCCCCCCGGCCGCTCATCATGGTTGTCGTATCGGCAGCTCTGGCTCTTTGCCCTTCGTCATTTTCCCGTCATGGACGGCCAATCGCCGCGAAGAGACAAGGCGAAGCAGAGCACTTTGCACGCAGGGCGGCAGCCGCGTCGGTGGTATGAGCTCTGCTCGCTGGCGTCAGAGAATGGCTACCGACGGATCCGTCGTCTGTACCGCGATCGAAAAGCAGCAGACGCCAAGGCCATCGAGGACTGCGTGCGTAACATCCTGCCTTCCAAATATTACGCGATCGATGCGAACCGGATGCGTCAAATAGTGCAGCTCAATTGCCAACTCCTCGGCGACGTGCCGTACGTCGAAAGGGGGAGGGTGACTCCAGCATTGACCTCAGATCATGACGACTGTGGATCGAACATCTCTGATCGATGCGGGAGGCCGCGGGAGCGTTCTTTCCAAGCAGACGAGGAAAGTCTCTTCCTTGAGCACATCTACTCGACTTCCTATGGCACCCTCCCCAAGCGGTATCTGACCTCCTTTGCCGTCAAACGAGACGTCTTTCACGCTTTCTTCGGGTCAGAAGAAGACGACCTGGACCAACAGCCGTCATTCGAGGCCTTTCGAGATGACCACCGCAGGTATCAGGAGGAAAATGTTCACATGTCCGATTCGGAAACGCAGCCTACGGGCCATCGCTTTTCACCAACGTTGGAAGTGCCTGACGCAGGCGAAGATATCGTCCCAGAGCAAGGTCATGATGACAGGTTGAATCCTGATGATCCCATTGAACCGATTCCCTCACCGCGAGGTTCGATGCCATCACCGGCCGTGCCAGTCTCGCCGGTCTCGCCGGTGGGAAGCGCGCCAACAACTCTTGTCCCTTACGTACCGCCTTCAGATGTCAACCAACCCCAGTCGCCCATGCATGTGTTTGGGCAGCAAAGCGGAGAGCAAGCCATCTCCTTGGCGCAGGCTTCACAGTTTCTCTTCAGCATGCGAACGAGTGTCACGGAGCACACGTTCGCGGTGCTCTCGCCCCTCGAAAACGGTAGGTTTCGCAAGCGCCATGCGAATTCTCGCGATCAGCTCTCTATGACTACTGCCCTCCGGCTGCCGTCCGTCTCCAGCTTTGTCGCGCGGGATAATGGCAAGCGACTGAGGTTGATGGCACCGACTACTATCCTCGAAGAGGCCCGTTCAGAGCGACTGAAGGCGGTGGTCGCCGTTCCCCAGCATGGTGTTCAGGATCTGATACGTCGATTTGAAAATTACGAAGATCCTGAGGAGGAACTGTGAAATCTGAGAAGGTAGAGGCATTGCATGCACACTTTGGCAGACAGCGATAAGCTAGCTTGATTGCTTTCTATTTCTGTCTCCGCTTGAATTGATGAAGTCGAACAATGATCTACTCGCGCTTTCCTCCCGCCGTCCCTCCTCTGCCTGTTAAAGTGCTTCGCTCTCAATATTGCAGCGCTCGTATCACCTCTTCTACCTCCTTCACCCTTTCGTCAAAATTGATGTTAGATGGTTCGGGGGCCTCTACTAGCCCCTTTAAATGATTGTCCTCAGCAGCAAGCCTTCCGATCAATGATGCCTGTACCTCCAGCATGCATTCTTTCATGTCTAGTGCTTTCAAGACTTCCGGGTTCAAGGTAGATAACTCGTCGAGGCGTTCGCGCCGCTTCGCCCAATTCTGGAGGCGGAGCTGCTTCCCTTTTTGAATTTCCTCATCTTGAATGGCCTGCCATTTTCTTCGGGGACGCTCCGTCTTTCTGTGTTCTGTCGCAGGTCTTGGCCCTCTACTTGCATTGAGCCCAAGATTCGGGCGCAGTGGGTGACCTGGGCATGATGGATGTGATTGCGACGTGCTGGTGGATTCCGCCATATCGAACTTGTAGAAGGAACTCGTGGATGAGGCTATGTAGTTCTGACTAAATGCGTCTCTCCCAGAAAATACAGCTGTCCGAACCAATCCGTTTCTTATTAATCTTCACCGTCCGTCCTTGCACTCGATCCTTGGTCTCGCGGGGCATCCACTTTTGATCCTTTTTCCAGCATCCATTTCTGATCCCCTCTCCAGCATCCATTTCTGATCCCCTCTCCAGCATCCATTTCCGGCTGCCCCTCCAGCATCCCCCCCCAAGCATCTAATTTTGGCTCCCCTTTCCCTAGCATCTATTTTTGGCTTCCAC
>JAABUW010001102.1_pt1 | contig 47896 bp, 80 predicted proteins | sample 5560081 | NCBI WGS metagenome assembly JAABUW01 (sample SAMN10711882, study PRJNA513363) | rock metagenome | isolation source: Antarctica rocks | place: Antarctica: Victoria Land, Knobhead sud | reverse complement strand
CGGGGGGGGGGGTTGTAAAACTACGTTACAACCCTGCTGCAGCGGGCAGCTGTCCCCTCGCCTTAGTCACTTGCTGCCAGGCACAAGCTCGCGTGCTTGCGGACGACTGTTCTGCATTGCGGCCGCCACCGTTGCCGCTAATAGGCCGCAGACAGCGCTGGCAGCCATCAGTGTCAGCCAACAGAAATCATCTTTGCGATTTTCGTGCATTCATGGGGGGCCAGCCGCCCTGCCTGTTCTGCTCGATTGCCGGCGCCAGCAAGGCTTCTGTCTGATGCTGTGGCCTCCTCGGCTGCCCTGCCTGTCCCTATTGGTTCCAGCAATGAAAGGTTCTGACATGCATCTTGTGGCTGCGCCGCAGAGCGGGTGCCGGACTGGTGGGTGCACGTTGGGCAGAACAAGGTGCTGGAGGACGATGTGTTGTTCCTGCACGCCCAGGAGGCCGAGTCCGTCGCCCGCGGTGCGCTTGATTTATCTTGTCCCTTTGCTTTCTTTTGTTTCTGCCATCTCGTCGCCTTGACACGCTCTGTTCAGGTCCTTCGTTTCAGGTCCCAGTGCACAAGCGCCTGTCATGGTTCCCGTGTCTTTCAGGAGCCACACGAGCCGCGGATGTCGTTACCTGCACAAGCTTGCCTGGGAGTGTCGTCCTTGCGCCTGAGCCTGCTTGCCGCGGAGCTGGTGGAGGGGGTGCTTCGGGGACGTGCCAGCACATGTCGAGTGATGACATGCTTTTCAGAATGTACTTCCCTGTTCAGTCTTGACCCTCCCTGCAGTGCAGGCGGAAGCGCCCATTGGCAAGGCGTCCAACATGACTTGTCCAAACTGTGAAACTGGAACCTGAAGGGGCGCACGCCTGGCAGAGGCCCCATCGCGAAGGTGCACCAGACGCCCGGCGCCAGCGACGCGTACGTCACGGTCTCCCGCTCGTGGCTGGTGCTTTCCAGCCTCTAATCGGACTGCTCAAATTCTAAACCCTCAACTACCGTAGGCCTGGCAGAGGCGCCCATCGGCAAGGTGTACCACATGCCGGGCGCCAGCGATGCCTACGTCACAGCCTTTCGGTCGTGGCTGCAGCGCTCCGCCGGCGGCGGCCCCTTCGGCCCTCAGAATGCAGAGTGGCTCAAGGTGACCAGCCTTGGTGAACGACGCTCGTTCAGCACGCCACCCTCGGAGTCTCGTGGGCAATTATTTTTGTGACTTTCCTCCTGACAAGAACAGGTGTTGTATGCTTGCCGAGGTCCTGTAGTATCAACAGAAAATGCAAACAAAAGCACCCTAGTCATTCACCCGCAGACGGCGGGCCCGCGGCACAAATCGAGCAGCTGCCAGCATGAGTCCAACCTGCTTGGAAGAATATATACCAGCATATAGAAGCGATAGAAGCAATTTTTCCAATGCATTCTGCAGGCGGCAGGGCCGCGACAGGACCGGGAGCAGCTGCTGGACAGGTACCACAGCCACACGAAGCACTGTCGGGCGTGCTCCGGGGCGCTGCGCAACACGCGGCGCGGCATCGCGGCGGCAGCGTTCGCCGTGAGAGCGCTGGCGCTGGCCGCGGTGGTTGCGGCGTCGGCAGCGCTCGGCGGTGGCGTGCCCTCAGCAACGCGGGTGGGTCTTGGCTGCAGGTTGCATTGCATTTTTATGTCGAGAGGAGGGTAGTCGGGCTCTGATGCTGGCCCTCTTGGCGCTTTGCTTGACGCTGCGTGCGCTGGGAGCTCGCTTGTAGGGATTCAAACGGAATCTCACCTTTCGAGCCTCGACCAGGGCCTTGCCTCATCACACAGCTGCGAACTCTGCATGTTCGCATTCATCGGCTGACCCGAGTCCCCCTCGCCTTGATACAAACGGAATGTGTGCCGTCTCCGCAGGCCGCGGCAGCCTCTGCCGCAGCAGGAGGCGCCGGGCGGCTGCAGTGGTTCGGTGGCAGGCTACTACAGGCGCTATGCGCGGCGCTGCCAGGGTCGGGTGCGTGCGTTGTTGCACTCAATTGAGCACATACATGGACATGATCTCGCTTCTGCTGGCAAGCAATTTGCGCAAGTTTGCGGCATCTGCACATCGTGGCAGACAAAACACAATGCGACTGATTTGAGGCATGCAATAACATAGACGGATTCTCAGATACCCAACCACTCGGCGTTTTCTTGCACGCTCAGCGAATCGCGCCCCTCATCAGCGTTTGACGCGCCGCCTGCTCATGCACAGGCTCGGCGGCGGGCTGCATGGCGGCGGCGGCAGCCCTGTTAGCTGCAGCGGGCGCGGTGGTGCTGCTGCGCTCGCGGCTGCAGAAGCTTGAGAGCAGTTTCCTGGTGGGCAGCTGGCCACCGCCTCGCAACACCTCTTCCGTGAAGTGAAGCAGTTGGGGAACATGCGGTGTTAAACGATCAATCGTGCAATATCTCAAAGAGCAATCAGGCAGGCCGCGTGGGCAGCGCCCCACCAGCTGGAAGCACTTTGTTGGAGAAAGACCGAAGCACGTTGACCTGCGCCTGCTGGCGCCATCTTAGGACACACTCCCCTGTGGAACGCGACACCTGCGCATTCTGGGCATGCACGCTGCATGACGCCGCCACTGTGATGATCAAGTAGACTTGGTATGCCTTATCAAACGTCACCTGCTGAGCTCGCAGCAAAGCCATGTTAGTTCGTGATGGCCTCTGATGTACTGCGTGCCTGGTGCTCTCGACTTGGCCGTGTCTGATGGCCATTTGGTAGCCGCTAATACCCATCGCCCAAAACTCCACTCTTCTAATCAATAAACCTCACTGTTGCGCGAACGACTCAGAAAATATCTCTCCCTGCCTGCACAAGTTGCTCAAGACTATTAACTTGTGTGGATTTGCACGTGATCACCACTGAACATCGCACATCAATAGGTAATTAGAATGGAAATTGTCCAGTGTGCGCAGAGGCGCCGATGACAGAGAGAGGCTTTGATCTTGCCTCTTGCGGACATTCTGGCGGCAGCTGCCTCAGAGGCGGCAGATCCTCGAGTGCGCAATGCCCATGAAAAAATGCAGCTCAATGTTCGCCAACGGTTTATGACTGCAACATCTGTTGATGAAACCCTACTGCGATAGATTATTTCTCATGGGGACGGGTGCTAGCAGATTATTCGCAAAACTTTCTCGGCGCCGACCACCCTAGGGTGGGGTAGGGGGTTTGGGGTAGGTGGGGGAGGGGGTCCCCGGACCCCCCGCCCCACCACCACCTGAAGGCGGCGGCATGCTGGTGGCGCCTTCCCCCATGGGGGAGGGGGGGTGCACGCCAGAAAGACCCACCCCCTACCACCACCCTCACCCCCTGCTAGGTGGGTATGCACCACAGAGATTTTTGGCGGGCGGCAGCCGTCACAAAAGTGACATCACTGACCAGCTTTTGCACTACAAGACCACAAAGCTTTGTTTGCATGGCGACCATTGGCACGCCAGTATCTTGCGTAAGGATTGACACGCCAGTCTGCCATGTTCAACCTCCGCCGCCATGAGTCATGCCAACATGGTGGGGGCGTCTCAAGGTGGGGGAGGGGGTCCTGACCCCCCACCCCATATGCAAGGTACCGGGGAGTGATGCACTTTTAAGCAGATGGTGGGGGCGAGGAGTGCCAGACCCAAGGGTGGTCGTCGCTGATAAAGTTTTGCAAATGGGCTGCTAGAGTTGATTTGCGAGTGTGCACATCGACGACAAACTTTACACGACATATCAACACAGTTCCCTAATGGAAAGCAAACTTTTAGAGACCTGCCACTAGGTACCTACGATTGTTCAGTGTGTTTTGGCGGAGACCGTGTCGTCAAACCGGCACAGCGACATGCCGGCATTGCAGAGTTTGCAGCTGCAGAACGCAGATGCACCCCCCGGCGGCAAAAGAGAACGCACAGGTCCAATTGGGTGCCCTCATCCTGGTGCCGGCTGCTGACAGGGAGTTGTTTGGGATGCTTGCTGGCAAGCTGGATGGCGACTGCAGGCAGCGCCTCAGTGTGCCCACCCGCCTCGGAGAGCCACGGCAACAAGCACGTGGGGTGGGCTCGTGTTTTATTCCTTGGAACCCGATCTGGGCTTTCCGAATTGCTTAGCGGCTACCGCCCCAGCTGGGAGACTCTGGCAGGTGCGCAAGCAGGGGCACAACGTCCCGAGCCGTGTCGCCTCCCGCAGACGCCCTCCTTTGGGTAGCTGCAGGGATGCAGTCTTCGCCAACGCCTGTGGTGCATGGCGCTGCCGGGTGGGGGGACTGTTTCTCCGGCACGAGGCTTTCGTGGGCTTCCGGGCAACCCTGCCTGCCCAAAAACAAGCCCGCCGGCCGGGCCGCCGCAAAGCGGCTGCGGCACAGGGATTTCTCGGTCGGCGTCGGCGCCGCCGATTAAGCCCTGTCTCAGTCGCATCACCAAATGCCCTCCTCCAGGTTGCTGTACGATGCGCCTTTTCGGAGGGCGCTGTCGGCGCGGGCCTTGCCGCGTTGCCGCGTTGCAGCCTTGGCAGCGGCGCCGCTGGGGGAGTGCAGCGCCCGCCGCGCCTCCCGTACTGCGGCCCGGTCCTCGGCGGCGATCGCCGGCGACGCATAGCTCGGCTGGAAGCCGAAGATCTGGTGCAGCAGCGGGTTGTCCTGCAGCCAGCATCAGCTCAGGTCACATTGTGATGCCTGCTTTGAGGCGCGTGTGGCAGGCAACACCAGGGCAGGCTTGCTGATTGAAGTTGACCTTGAGCCGCAACGGCAGGAACCATCATCGCTACACGGATGCTGCTGCAAGTCTGGCAGCAGGTGAACGGCATCCCACATGGCATTTGAACAGAGCGTATGGGCAGACAGGGTGTGGACAGGGCAGGGTGTCAGAACAAGTACCGATCGGGCGGCTCCCAACCTGTGAATGCAGCTGAAGCCTTCTTGCAGCAAGGGGCGTAGGGGCATTGCAGCTGCACCACGCCTGTGCAGGCTGTTACTTCTTTGGTGTGGTGTCTTTTTTAGAGTAACCTGCATGCTCATTTGGGTGTGTTCCTACCTGTAAGTGCAGCTGGAAACCTTCCGCCAAAAAGGAGCGTAAAGCGTTCAATTGTACCACACCCGCCAGGCTGTCCACTGTCAACGTGTCGCCGCTGTTGAGCCGCACCTGCGTCCGCGGCACGCTGCCCTCCTGCGGGCAGGCAATTGACGGCGCTGAGGACCAGAGTAATTGTGAAAGACAACAACTGCCACAGCAGATGCCTCTATACTGCCACGGGCTGCACCTCAGCTCTGCAGCCATCGACAAGTTCCACAGCACAGACCACTGGAACATCTCTGGTCATCCCCACATGCTAGGGAGGTCTCGGACAGTGCGTGCCTTTAGCAAAAGGCGGTCCCGCCTGCTGCATTGCACGGCGTCGCCGCAAAAGGGCTATAGCTTCAGATTCACTTTGGGAGGCTCGCCTCCACATAGTGATGAGGTGCTCGGATGGTGCATTCAGCGCGAAGCAGTCCTTGCTGCGCCGCGCAAACTCGTCGCGACGGGCCAGTTTCGAAGGCTCCAGGCTGGCATCTCGGATGCTCACCTCCACGTGGGTTATTAGATCTCGGAAGGTGCTTTTCAGCGCAGAGCGGTCCCGCTTGCTGCGCCGCGCGGCGTCGCCGCGGTGCGTGGCCAGCTCCTTCATGCGCGCCATGACGTCGCCCATTTCTGCTTCCACCGCCTCGCCGTCAATGCGCTTCACAGGCGTGACATCCCCGGGCGTCGCGGGCCTGTACGGTAACAGAGAGCATTGGAAACCACGCACTTTTGCAAAGAGGACAGGTCATTGTTCGGCAGCCGACCTGAACAGGCATATCGTCAAGCGTGCAATGATGCTCACTGAGGCGGCTGGTTCCTCATGTACGCCAGGCTGTCCATTGTCATGGGTTGTGTCTCATGGGCCAGGGCAGCACACCATCCGCTGCAGAAGCGGAGCACGCAGCCTTCAGCCTCTTCCAATGCCGAAGCTGGCGCAGGTGTCATGGACGTGCAGGAGCCTGAAGAAGCGCAGGAACAGCCAGCTGGCCATGTTCCAATTGCGGCAAGGCCCGACATGATGCTCACCCGCAGCTGCCAGGGCTGCCGCGGTCCGCCGCCAGGCCGCTGTGCGTGCGGCACTAGAGCAGCGCTGCGCCCTCATCGTGCGCTAGACCCACAGACAGAAGTAAAGATTGCATGCAGCTGACCCCAGACGCATCTCACCCAGAGCCGCCGGGGCTGTCGCGGTCTGCGGCGAGGCCGCTCTGCGAGTAGAGCAGCGCCGCACCCTCCCCGGCCGCCTGCCGCACCGCCACATCGTCTGCGTTCAGGGCTTTGCCGAGCCCCGCCAGCTGGCCCTCAACCGTGGAGGGAGCGCCGCCGCCGCCGGTGCCAGAGCTGCTGAGCCGCGAATTTGGCAGCGTGGACAGCAGGAGCGACCAGCCGCGCAGCGCCGCCGCCGCCACCGGCGGAGCTGCACAAATCATAGGGGAAAAGCACTTCGCCAGTCCCTCGTGTGTCGTCAGCATGGATACACCCCAGCCACAGTCAGTTGCAGGCTGTGGAGCAGCTGCCTGTGAAGCCCTCACCGCCTCTTCTATGCTGTAGTGTACTTCAGATAGGCATCGCACCATGTGCAGGGATCTTGCGGAGGATCGCCTTGTTTGGATGTCCCACCTGCTGAGCGCAGCCCCTCTAGCGTCTGCATAATGTCCGCTGTGGCACTCGGGTCGTCGCTCCCGATAAACGCCATGAGCGACAGCACCTGCACAGCGCGTTTTGACTGTTGAAATGTATGTTCGTGACTCCTTGCAAAACATCGACAGGTTTCACGACAATGTCCCTGCTGGCGCACAGGCAGACAGGGCATCATTCTTGAGATCATGTATTGAACGACACAATGACTTCCAGGCGATGTAACAGCCGATAGGACACAAGAGAGCAGCAGAGTATGGAACTGCACCTGCACCGCCGCCACACGCACGGCCACGGCCTTGCCCGCCCGCGACGCCTTCACCAGTGTTGGCTGTGCGCGCTCCAGCAGCCTGCGCAGGGGCACAACAGCTGGGAATCCTGTGGACACAGTTTGTTCGTCCCACATGGACATGGCAGGATGCTGTGAGGCGCGCCCCTCGCCATGCGCGCCTCATCGCAGAATACATTTCCTCAAGTCGTTTGGTTCATTCTCACAACAGGCGCAGGTGTCAGTTCTAAACCCAAAACCCAAAACCCTGTAGGTCACTCTGCGCCGCCCTCCAGCGCGCAGCATGCAGCCCGTGGACTCCCGCTCTAAAAGCGCTCAGAGAAAGCCTTTCACACTTCATCAAGCGCCGACAAGGGCAGTGTGCTCACTCCCCGCACTCGTCCCCAGCGCCCAGCGTGACCGCCTGCAGTCCCAGGCACCGCGTTGCGAGCGCCGCCTCTTCTGCGCCGCCTCGCCGCAGGCTGCTCAGCAGCATGCTCGCCAGAGTGTCGCTTCTGCAGAAGGAGGAGCAGTTTAGGAACAGTTTCTGCTGATCGGGTGACGAAGCCAACCCGGCTTAAAGGTCGATTGAGTGTGGCTTCAGCTGCGCAACAGACACAACTGGCATGGTCCTGACAGGACATGTGCACAGCCGTTGGTGCCCCAGCAACCCTGGAAAGAGAGTCAACATCGTTGAAGTATCCTCACTTAGAGTGGATGGCGTCAAAGGCGTAGGTGCATGCCAAGATGCCCGCCAGCGCCTCCAGTCCCAGCTCCCGCGTGGTAGCCCTGCACAGGACACCATCAGGTTGCATCTTCCAGATGGTTGCACGCGTCTGTCCCGGAGCCGCAGCCAGCCATCCCGGAGACGCGCAGGAATCACTGGCGCATGTGGCCTCCTGCGCCACAAGCCTTGCTGATCTGCTGAAACGTGTGCACGGACAACTGTGGGGCATGGACGGCCTTGTGTGCCAAAGCATCTGTGCCTGTAATGAACCCGCCAGTCCCGCCAATGTCCCGGCTGCACGACTGACAGCAGCGGCCGCAGGCGTGCATCAGGACCCAGGCCCTTCCTGTGCTGCATCACCACAGCACTGCATCGGAGCCATGCCCACCTCTTCTCGTGGAGCGCCTCCAGCGCCGTCTCCAGGGGCGACATGTCGTCTGAGATATCCGTCAGGCCCCAGTCGCCGAGGCTGACGGTTCCCGTCGCGGCGGACGTCGCGGAGATGCTCTCGTCGTCGCACAGGCCCGGGTCGCTGAGCGCCGCCCGCCGCAGCGCCTTTTCTGCGGACGTGCACATGCCAATGTTGGGACGCATGGCAGATGACGGCATGTCCCATGCAAAGCGTCTTGACGGTCTGGCGGCAACCCGGCACCAGCTGCCGTGTGAGGTGAGCCCCTGTCTCACGCAGCCTTGAAGCGCTGTGCAAATGTAGCACGGACTGTGACTGAATGCGCGTGAGCAGGACTACCGCAGCTGCCGCGCCCATGCAGAAATCACCACGCGTGACGCACCCTGACCCCTGCTGATGACATTGCAAGCATGAAACAGTTCACTGGCATGCACAGTACTGCCTCGGCAAGCCTGCAATCTCTGTGCCACTTCACCACCAGGAGCACCTGCCGTCCCGAAGAGCCTTTTGATGTGCCAAAACTTGCTCAACCAGATTGCAGGCTTCTAACACATTACGATAAGAGCCTGATACATGTATGGGCCTCAGAGGGACCGTCATCGACCTGGATAGCAGTATAACATGGCGGCTCGTGCCTTCGTCATACGTCATCTCCCACAGTCTCAGGATTGTCCTGGAAGAACCTCCTTGCAGTGTAGTTTGCATTTGATGTTTTGGGAAGGCTCACTTTTGGCAGACGGTGCCATGCCACTGTCAGCGGTCGGCGAACGAGTGCGAGGCCCAGAGGTGGCGCAGGTTCCGCACCGCTTGCAAGTCAACAGTCAGGCACAATCGAATGCAGTGCTTGTGGGCTTGAGACTGGAAAGCGTTGGAGTTGACGCCGCTCTCACGGCACGCAACGAGTGACAGCACGGACGTCACGTGGGACATCCTCTCGGAGATATGTTGGCGCGCCTCAAGTACTGTAAATGGTGTCAGAAACCCTGACATACGCACTTTACTAGGCTTGAGCTGCGGGGGCGGCAGCTTGATCTGCAACACACTTGCAGTTCGCCAGCCTCGGCCACAGTCGCTGTATACCCGCTCCACGCACTCCGGGCCCAAATCTGCCGCACATGCCTCTTGCAGCGGCTTCCGAACCCCCCGTGGCAGCTTGATTCCTGTTCCGAACAGCGGGACGCTCTGCCCGAGGGCGGTAGGGCACCAACAACACTGCTCTCGGACTCCGTGCAGCCATGGGGCGTGACGATGAGGTGAGTGAGCATTCACGAGCTGTACCTCCGAGTCACTACCAAATCGCATGGGAATCGCGCACAGACAGCCACAACTCAGCCCTCAGTTGTCACACGATCCTCGACCCTGCTGCTGCAAACCATCGGAAATGCCGCCCGCGCGTATGCAGCTCTGTACATTACTGACATCTCAGGGCAAGTGCGCGCTGCTGGAGCGGCAATTTTTTTGTGCACCTTGCACTGGTGATCTTCACTGTTGTGCAACATGTGCTGATGCAACTCTGCAGGACCGCGACCGCCACCGCCACCGCAGCAGCAGCAAGAGCAAGCACAGCCGGCGCTCACGGTCCCGCTCGCGCTCCCGCGACCGCGACCACAAGTGCGCAATGTATTGCGCCTCGCAGCCGACGGCTGTGCACTCGTGTGCCACGGAACGTTATGCTGTCAAAATGACGCTTCGAGGGATCTTCCTGCACACCTCTGCTTCTTGCGGAGGCTCTGCTATCGGCACTGGTCACTCACCTGCGACAATCACCTTGCTAAGCTGCCGCGCCTCTCAGGCAAACTCTTGCTGCGCATCTCATGCAAACTCATACAGATGTTCGCAACGATTCTCAACGATATATTTGCGTTGTGTCTGCCTGCAGGAAGAGCTCTCGGCGGCGCTCGCGAAGCGGCACGCCGCCCCGCCGCCGTCCGGTGCGCCTAGGCACACCCTGCTTTTGCTGTCTTGGTCACCCTCTCAGTGCAGAGCCTTTCACAGCCTGCATTATCAGCATGATGCAATCCGCCAGACTGAACATACAATGCACATGAGTTGTCTGGCCCATTGTAGGTTCGCGAGCGGAAGGGTACCGGGTTTGATGTCGCGCCCGGCGCTGTGACTGCCGAGGTGGCTGGCGCGGTGCCTGGGGCGGTGCCCGGGATGCCGGCGGTGGCTGCGACCGGATTTGGCGCAGCGCCGGCGGCGCCCACAGGGTTCAGCGCCGCGCCCACGGGTTTCAGCGGCGCGCCCTCAGGTGAGAAGCCGATTTGGATTTTCAGCGTGAAACTCGGCTGATGCTGCACCACAACAGACGCATACTGGTCTGCTGACACCAGTGCGCAGCAGCGCAAATGAATGAATTGGACGTCAGCTGCAGTGGCACTAATGCTCTGGCATGCAAGAACGCCGTCACCATAGCAGGTCTTTGCCCAAGCCCAGGTTTGGAGGATCACACTTGAATGCCGTCATGGCCAATGAGGGAGCTGCCTCTGACCAGAATGAACATGTCCTCTGCAGGCGCTGCGGCGGCCGCCGCACTGGCGGCGCCGACGCAGCAGGCGACGCGGCACGCGCGCCGCGTGTATGTCGGCGGCCTGCCGCCCACCGCCAACGAGCAGAACATCGCCACCTTCATGAGCAACGCGCTCGCGGCCGTCGGCGGCACCACGGCTGGTCCCGGTGCGCCGCCTCGATAGTTCTTAGCACTCCTTCCTGTTGTCAGCGACAAGAAGCAGCCTCCATCAATCGTCACTGCGCGGTGCCAGGTGAGGTGCTGTACCTCGCCTGCAGTGTGTGCGGTGGTGTTGTTGCGCCGTGTGTATGCATGCTTCTTGTGGCTGTCTGCCCCCTGCCTTTTCCTCATCCTCGTGTATGCAAGACACAGGTTCCCATCTCGACATCCTATTGATGCCTTCCTGTTTCTGCCCTGTTTCTGATGTAGCTCGCCAAGACCTCCCAGCGGCACCCCGCCGCAGACAGCCGACACTGTGATTTCGTCGGCGGCAGGCGCTCACAGCATCGGACAGGCAAACAGGGATTCCACCCAGCAGCAGCAGCAGGGCCACCCCCGCAGGGCAGAGCGCGGCCCCGTCGCCGCATTGCATGTCGCAGATCCCGCTTGGCCCTCCCCATGATGCAGGCCCCTGCGTCGTCAATGTGTACATCAACTACGAGAAGAAGTTCGCATTCGTGGAGTTCCGCACCGTGGAGGAGACATCCAACGCGATGGCGCTGGACGGCATTATGTTTGAGGGCGTGTCTGTGCGCGTGCGGCGGCCGAACGACTACAATCCGGCGGCCGCCGCGTCGCTGGGGGCGGCAAACCCCAACCCGGGCCTCAACCTCTCCGCCATCGGCCTGCAGGCAAGAGAAGAGGCTGCCAGAGGACACACCGGCTTGGAACATGGATGTTGTTCCTCCAACAGCCTGCACTACCCAGCGGGATGATCAGGATTGTCATCACCTGACACCAGTAGTGTTGAAGCCCGCAGCCTGCAAGACAGCGTAGGACGCGGCAGACCACTATCTGAATCAGTCTATTATCGATCTCCACGTAAGTTTGCTTCTTGCACCATACTGCAGACCGGTGGCGGCGGGGAGGGCTGCTGACGGGGCAGCGGTCGGCATGGACATGGCGGACAACCGCTCCTCTTAGAAACCCATACACCGAATCATTCGGCGGCGGCATGGACGCAGTGGACTCAAATTTTGACCAGTCAAATTCTGTCATCAGTCAAGTCGTCAAACTTCTTACACCGTGTGCCGCAGGCCGGCGGCGGCGGCGGGTTGACGGGGCAGCCTGGCGGCATGGACGCGGCGGACCGTGTCTTTGTGGGCGGCCTGCCTTACTACCTCAACGAGGAGCAGGTAGCTATGAGTGCAACGAAATCGTTCACAAGAAAATTTAGTATGATCGCGACTTTGTGGGCGGCCTGCCCTGCTATCTCAACGAGGAGCAGGTGCCGCTGGTAGCGCTTCCGTGCACCCCTGTGCAGCAGCACTTTGCGACTACTATTGTCATGGGCGCACCCTTGTTCGTAGGCCCTCTTGTTCAGGTGCCATTTGCACCTGCGCGGCCGCACTATGGCGTTTGTAGGACAACTCCAAGTCTCGAGTGCTTCCTTGTCGCAATGCATGGCCTGTGTTGATGTCAATCAACGTGTTGTCAATGGCTGCCATGTCGTGACCGCAGTGCCGGGAGCTGCTGTCGTCCTTTGGCCCGCTCAAAGCCTTTGACCTGGTCAAGGATCGCGAGACCGGCCAGTCCAAGGGGTGAATGATTTCGACTTGAATCCAATCACATGGCTGCGTGAGCGGCTTTGGACGTCAAGGGCTGGAGTCCGCCGCACTGGGCCCGATTTGCAACTGTACATCAAATCAGAGAGTGCTAAGAGCGTCAGCAGCCCGGCTGAGAGAGGACGGCATATCTGAATCCTGGCGACCTGATGGACCCGCATGTCAGCTTTCATGTGTCGGCAAACTGCCGCTTTCAGATGTTGCTCGTTGCAACAGGGCTTTGGAACTCCCAAGCATAACCACAACCTTTCCTCAATTTTGTTGTAGCTTGAGAATTTGTTTGCAGCTATGGCTTCGTGGTGTACCTGGACCCTGGCGTCACGGATGTCGCCTGCGCCGGCCTCAATGGCATGCGGATGGGCGAGCGCACGCTCACCGTGCGGCGCGCGACGGAGGTGCGCACTCCGGCATGAACATGCAGCTACTTGCGAAACTCCCTCAGCACATCCGCCCTGCCCTTGTGTGACTGGGACTCCGGAGTGGGCACCAGAGACCGTGTAGGAGCAGGCTGTTGACAGAACTGCTGTGTCTGCCGCAGCACAATCGGGACAATGCGGCGTCACACACGGGGATGCAGCCGGCGGCGATGCCCGCGGCACCGCCGCCGTTGCCGGAGGCGCCACCCTCGCGCATTGTCAGGTGCGGGCGCCACACCCCGCCAGAACAGTGCTGCTGCTGGGCTGTGCCTCAGCCACCTGCTCGAGCAGCACAACCGCCATCATCCCATAGTTGGCTTTGGCTGGCCATCTCCGGCCAGATGTTCTCCTCTTGGCATCCTGCTGGAAGCCTTCACGACGGACGACCTGGCGGACGAGGCTGGTTTTCGCGTTAACATTTCATTATCATAAAGCTTTTGTAGTCATGGCATCACATGTATCTGTGCAATCTGCTGGAGGCGGTGATGAAGGACGAGCTGGCAACAGTGAGTAGCACTTTGTGTGTGGTAGTATCCCATCTCAAGTTCTGTTTCCGAACATTGCTCCTGTTTCATCCAGCCTGCTGGAAGCGGTGACGAAGGACGAGCTGGCGGCCGAGGGCGGTGCCTCCATCGGTTTCAAGTGAATTTGTTCCAAAGTTGCTTCCAATTGCGCGCAGCCTGCTGGAAGCGGTCACAAAGGACGAGCTGGCAGACGAAGGGGAGTACAACGAGATCGTGGAGGACATGCGCGACGAGTGCGGCAAATACGGCTCGGTGCGCAAACTCGCCCTCTGCTTTGTTCCTCGCGCTGGTCCTTGTCGTGTTCCTTGTTCTGCTTCTGGTTTTCCTTATCTTGCTTCTCACTCACTCGCTGCACCTGCACCAGAACCCACAAATAGCTTTCGTCCACCAGCAGTCGTCAGCGCACATGTGTTGCGGCGTTCTGGGGCGTTGCATACACCATGGAGCTCCTGCGCTCGTTGATTGTGTCGCAATTGATGGGGTGCTGCTTGCTGTGGCGCAGGTGCGCAACGTCGTCGTCCCGCGCCCCGGGCAGGGCGGCGCCCCCGACCCGCCTGGCGTCGGCAAGGTGCGTGTGAAAACGTCGAACAGCTGAGATACAGTCACCAAATCTGCGAAATAGTCCTGTACCAGTCTGTCGCTCCGGCTGGCTCTGCCGAAGTCTCTAGTGCAGGTACCCTGCTGCTCTGTGGCGGTGTCGCCTCCCCCGAGCGCTTCTTGCTAAGAACCCTCAAGATGCTGGAATGCGCTGTCCCAGGGGACCGTGCAGGTCCCCTCAATGCTTGAACCAGCCTCTGTGTGACAAGTTCCTTCACATAACTTTTGCAGGTCATCGTGGAGTACGAGGACATTGCGGGCGCGATGCAGGCGCGCGTCTCGATGCACGGCCGCCGCTTTGCGGGCCGCACCGTCGTCGCCACCTTCCTGACGGAGCAGGAATATGCTGCCGGCCAGTTTTGAGGCGGCGCATGGGCGCCCGCCAGCTGCAAGGCGGCACACGGAGACACTAGTTTAGATCAGTGGCCATGCGCGTACATAGGTACTGTTGGTTGTTGTGTGCCGCTAGCTAGTTTTTTGAGGCAGTGCCGGGGGGACCGAAGCAAAGGGCTTGCCTGCATGGCGTCGCTGTGCCGTGCGGCGCATGCTGTTGTGCCGGACTGCATCATGCATGCCTGCCGCTGCTGTTTCGCGAACGTACCTACACCGCCTGCACCGCTTGTTCAAGTCCATGCGGTTTGAGCTTATCTGCCAAGACGCAGGAAGCAGCACGTGCTTTCCCTTACGTACCCTGGTGCAAACGCAGCTTCTCGAGGCGTGCATAAGCTCATTCCGCGTTTGCATCCTGCGTTTGCATCCTGCAAATCTCTCGCAAGGTGACCTACAAGTGTCAAAAGCACTTCCGGACCAATCCGAGCGGCCACCGCAGCCGCTGTGCATCGATTCTGACATCATGGGCAAGAGATGGCTCCCGCTGGAGAGCAACCCAACCGTCTTGAACGATTTCGCGGCCCGTATCGGCTTCAACGACAGAAACTACCGCTTCTGCGACGTCTTCGGCCTGGACCCTGTGAGTCTCTGCACGTTCTTAGTTCCCAAAGAGAACACAGCATGCCACGCCTTGTGTTTGTAACCTGCGGTGTTTCACGTCCGCAGTCAAGGATGTTGGCATGCAAAGTGGAAGCTCAGAAGAAGGGCTCGCAGCCTGCAATACACTGCTCCCCATGATATGCCAGCTACCGGGTTCTGCAGCAGCAACCGCATGCTCCGCGCAACCCTCACACCATCCGCCACCATTACAGGAAGGGCTGCAGACGGTGCCGCAGCAGGCACTGGCACTGGTGCAGCCGCCTGTCCTACTAACATCTGCAGATGATGCCGCATCTGATGCAGCCGATGCCGCATCCGCGGGTTCACTGTCAAGTTTGATGTGCCTGGAGACCATTTCTTTGACTGTCATGCATCTCTTTCAACACGCAGGAGCTGCTGCAGATGGTGCCGCAGCCGGTGCTGGCGCTGCTGCTGCTGTTTCCCGTCACAAAGGAGGTGGAGGCCGCCAAGGACGCCCAAGAGGCGGAGGCTGCCAAAGCCGGCGGCCGGGCGCCGGGGCCAAAGGGGCTGTACTACATGCGGCAGACGATCGGCAATGCGTGCGGCACGATCGGGCTGCTGCACGCGGTCGCCAACGCGCGTCCCGACGCGCAGCTAGGTGCACATCTCAAAGCGCGTGTAATTGTCTCTCTGGCAGGCCAGGCGGCAATGCTGGCGTTTTTCTAGGAAAGCTTGGCTCGGCGCTGCTCTTCTCGCCGCATCACGACGTAGAGCTAGGTGCATGCTTGTTGTGTTGCCCCGTCACTGTGAGGACCGCCAGGCAAGACCATGGTGCACGGCCACCTCCAGCCAGCAATGTCGTGTGCTGTTGCTGGCTGGAGGTGTTCGGCGCTCCCGGCGACAATGTGTTCTACACGCAGCGCCGATCACGCCAGTTGAGCGGGCCGTAATATAGATACTTTTTACCTCTCCTTAAGTTTCCCCGGATCTCCTACTTATCAAGATGCTTGAAGTTCGATGCTTTCGCTTCCGTGCAGTGAGAACCGGTTGGCTGGAGAAGTTCTGGTGCATGCACGGACGCCATGACGCCGGCGGAGCGGGGAGCCTTCCTGAAACGCTTCTTATCAAGGCACTTGAACATTTAAACTTTCATTGTTATCGCACGTAGTATTTTCGCAAACAGAGCGATTCTCACGCAGAGAGCGGCTCGTGGCTGGAGGAGTTTTACTCGCGCACGGACGCCATGACGCCTGCGGAGCGGGGCGCCTTCCTGGAGCACCCGCCCTCCGACGCGCCCAGCCTCGACGACGCACACGAGGTACGGATCTCATATCAATCAGTCGAATCCAGCAGCCAACCCAGAAAACCTCCTGTAGCGGCCGGTATCGGATGCGCCAGACGTTTCGACTTGGTATCTGCAGCCAGCAAGAGCCACTCAAAGCCGCCACAGCTGCACCAGGACTGCCCTTTGTGGGCCAGCCAATCGCTCCTGGGAAAATCTCGACGCTGAACCTTGCATCGAATGTGGAAGAGGCTGCCGCGAGCAAGGGCTAGACGAACCACCGGAAGCTGAACTGGATGAGGTGGTGCAGCTGCGCTTCGCAGCGCCAGATCTTCTGTGAAAACGATGGTTCTTACCACCCGCACCGGCTGCAGCCCTGACTATCTGCATCGACTGTGCCGCAGGCGGCTGCCAACGAGGGGCAGACAAAGGCGCCAGAATTGGACGAGGTGGTGCAGCTGCATTTTGTGGCGCTCGTGGAACGCGAGGGCCAGCTGTGGGAGCTGGACGGCCGCAAGAGCGGCCCTGTGCCGCACGGCCCCACCAGCCGAGAGACGCTGCTGCAGGTGCGAATGGGTTTTTTGCTCTACCCGTCCTCAAACTCTCCGATGTGATACCAAGCTCGGGGCCTTGAGAGCCGGATGGCCGTAAGAGCGGCCCCATGCCGCATGGCCCCACAAGCCGCGCCATGCCGCTGAAGGTGTGCCTTCTTCTCGTTTCAATGCCAATTTAATGTTCTATTTTTTCTAGTTAAAAGTTCTCTTTTTTCCATCCCTTGTTGGTGCACATGGGGCGATAGGCAGAATGGCGCAAGGGTGGCACTGTGGTGCACAGCCCTACCTCTTGCACCATGCTGCTGCATGTATCTGCCTGTGCCTTTGTCCAGCGGCTGCTCCTGCCTGCCGTCATACCGCAGCACACAGTGCTGTACCAGGCCGTCAAAGACACGCGCGACTGATGGCGGCAAGCAGGCCTTGAACACTGCCTCTCTGTTTGCGTGCAGGATTCGGTGCCGGTGGTGAAGGAGTTCATGGCAACGGCGGGCGGCGACATCAATTTCAACCTCATTGCACTCGCGCCGCCGTCGCCCTATGACTGATGCGGATGCAGAATATCATGTAACCGCCGTTAGGCATCTGGTAGTAAGCAGTCGACGACATTGTTCAGACCAGAGTGTCTTGTGCTGTTAGACGTCGAGCGTTGCATCAGTTGTAAGGCGCTGCACGCTCTGCCTCTTGCCACAGGCTCTACTGTGTCCGTGCAAAGTAAATAGGCAGGAATCAGTCCAGAGCTGACTTCCCACGACTCTTTGGCACATTCATCAGTTAAACTCATGTCTAGAGCTCTTAACCACCAGGCTGCGAATTTCTTGATGGAGCGAGGGCAAAACAATAGAGGTGCATAAATATAGAGGTGCATCAGACCTAAACCTTTACTTTGGGGATCGCTGCAACGTTGTACATGCACAGGACTAGCAAATTCAAGACACAGGATTCGGCACTGCACGCCCAACATCTACAAGCAGTGCCGACAGGTTTGTGAAGCATACATGCGACAGCGTCTATCATACATTGGGCGGGACGGACTAATGGACACAGCACTGTCAGGGTTCAAGGAATGTGCGTTCAAAGGCACGCCTTCAAGTCAACCGCAGAGCCGGCAACGCGCGCCGCCAAGAGGCCAGTGTGGCGATTGGAGGGGTCCACTCACGGCTACGCCTGGGAAGCGTCCTAAACGACGGCTGGCAGCGACTCTGCATTCTTTCATTTCATGGTCAGACCGCCAGCGCCGCCGCCATTTCTGCAACGCCCTTCGGGGCAGCCTGCCATGCGAGGCGTGCATTTCTTGACAGCTTCCTTTACTCAGGGCAGACCGCGGTCCAGACGGCGCTGCGCGTAACGCTCGGGGTCGATGCCGTTGCGGGTGCCCAGCGCGACAGCCCGCACCGCGCCTGCCAGCGCCTCCGCCGGCGCCGCGGCTGCGCCCGGCACCGCCCGCACCCCCCTCGCAATTGCCTGCAAGACATGCATAGCACAGCTTTCAGCAACAGATGCAGCAGGCACCAGCGGCACAGCAGGAGCAATAGCAGATTACTCTCACGAGAGTGCGTTCATCTGGTTCAATTCCAAATAACTCTCATCACGCTGAGGGATGCGTCGCTGGAGTGGATGGACGCTGCCGGCGCCAGCAGCTCGGCGCGGGAGTGGATTTGATAGTCTATCCGATAGGTTTCTGCTCTGACAACAAACAAACTCACTGCGCCGAGAGAGGCGTCTCCAGATCGCACGGACGCCGCTGGCGCCAGCAGCACGGCGCGCGCCGCGGCGCCGAAACCGCCCTGCAGCCGCGCGGCTGCCTGCCGCAGGCCCTCCCCCACGCCCGCAGGCTGCTCCGCGTATGCTGCCGTCGCGTGGCTCTGCGTGGCTAAACGGTAGAATTAGTCAAAGCGACAATCAATCAACTAGAGAGTTGCGGCGAGGACGTGTTGAGCGCTGCCTGGCGTAGGCCTCTGCCAGCATTGGCGGGCTGCTGCGCATAGGCCGCTGGCGTGTAGCTCTGAGGACAGAGAGAGAATGAAAGCTGAGGCGGGTGACTGAAAAGCTGTCAAGAGAATTCCAGGCCTGCCCCAGGCCCTCCCCGAGCCACAGGGCCGCTCTTCCCGTGGGGGGCGTAGCTCCTGCATGACAAGCACCCCAGCTGCGGTGCATTCCGTAGACACCGCCTGCATGTGCAGGCGATCAGGTGTGGGCTGCCCCCACACGAAGGCTGATCAGACGGCTTCCAAAGTAGGCACAGCCTGCGACCTGCCCCAATTGCAAAACGCCCTATATCTCATAAATGCGGTGAGCAGCCTCTGCTAGCCGTCAAGCTCAATGTCAGCCTCAGTACCACGGCCCTCACCTGCAGCACGCCTGCGCGCCACTGGCAACCGATGCAGACAGACCAAGTGCTTCCGACGCGGCAGCAAAACCCTGACACCTCGTCATTGCTTGCAAACTCTCACCTGCAGCACAGCCTGCGCGCCGCCGGCGACCGAGGCGGACAGGCCCAGCGCCTCGAGCGCGACTGCTCGTGCTAGGGCTGTCAGCCCCCGCCGCAGCTGCCGCTCCAGGGGCACCGTGTCTGCGGACGAAGCGCCGGCGGCGGCGGCAGCACGGCTGCGCGACGTGCGCTCGCCCAGCGGCGTGCCTATCAGCAATGCAGCATACAATTTGCAAGGCTCGTGTTTAGAGCCATGCCAACATGATCTAGATGCTGAAGTCTGCACCTTGGGTGGCAGTCTGGATGGCTTAGTGCCGTGCTGTCCATAATGTTTGGGCCTTCAGCTTGGCATTGGCAAAGCCTGACAGCCTGTCATGACCACATGGTATATTGAGGGCGGCTGAGCCCACTGTCCAGCTGTTTGTCGGCAATCACCTGTCGGCGTGGAGTGGCCGCCAGACTGCCAGCCGCGTGGCGAGCGGCGCGAGCCCCGCCGCTGTGCCGCCAGCCGCCCTGCAGAGGAGGTCCAACACGGATTTGCACGACGTCCGGCTTGCAAGCTGACGTGCTGGCAGCAAGCGGAATCAGTGAGTTTGGGAGCATTGCAGTCCTTCAGCTTTGCGCGGTCGATCATCATGTGTTGCGCACGAACAGATGTATGCCTCCACCTTCGAGCGTACTTCCTTGAGAGGCAGCCACTGTGTTCCAAGCAGATCAGCAAGCAGCAGAGGAGCTGCCCAGCCGCGGGGCGCACCCGAGGGGATGGCGGCGAGCGGCGCGGCGGCGGTGCCGAGGCGCACGAGAGCCGCAATGGGCGCCACGCCCGTGACGAATTTGTGCGCCTGGACGCAATGAGACATGACGTTAGCAGGGCGTAAGCCTGAATCCAGAAACAACGACATGAAAAGCAAGGTACAGATAACGAGCGAAGCCAAGGGCCCCTGAAAACAAGAACTCAGCTGTGAACAGGTGGTGGTGGTTGTGCCACATTGCCGCCAGTACCCAGTACCCAATAACTGGTGCATGGTGATGTCTTGAGATGTAGGCTACTGCGACGCCCTGCCGCACCGCCAGAACGCCTTGTTGAGCACGAGAATTTAAAGGACGAAGCTCAATGTCGAGTCGTCATCACCTGGTGCGTGGTGATGTCGGCGATGTAGGCTGCGGCGACGCCCTGCCCCACCGCCGGCCAGCCGTCGGCGTCGGCGATCGCCACCGGCGGCAGCCGAAGCGCCACACCTCCCCACGGCACCAAATTGAGCACCTTGCAATTATGCAATAGAAAGTTCTCGACATCTGCGGGTATTGAGGAACCAGGCGTCCGCGTACGCGAGCGCCACCGACGGCAGCCGCAGCCCCGCGGCACCATATTCAGCACCTGCCGTACAATAGCCAGGTTGGAGGTTCTCATGCTACTGTTTGCTGGAAAAAGATATGAGACTGCGCCTCTGGGGCGACTTCGGGGCGTCGTTGTTGTATGCTGAAGCAGCGTCTTCCGTCCTGTGCCAACGCAGACACGACTCCGAAATGCGGAAAGGGACAGAGTGAATCACTTGGCTAATTGGCGAATCAATTGGAAGTTCACACCTCGACGAGGGCGCCGGCGCGCAGGGCGCCCAGGTCCATGCGGCGCAGCTTGCGGTGTCGAGGGTGTGGGTTTCATTTCGATGACCATGAACACCGACTACTGAAATCCAACGTGCAGCTTGACTGGGAATTGCACCTCGACAAGCGCGCCGGCGCGCAGGGCGCCCAGGTCCACGCGGCGCGGCTTGTAGTCCACCGTCACGGCCCACCCGCCAATCGCCACCCTCCGGAACAAGGGACCTGGGGAATGGGGAACATCAATCAGAAGGGTCGTCTCAAGAGATTGTCACGCCCAGCCGCCAATCATCGCCTGTGGAACAGCAAGGTGCCTGCAGCTCGCTGCATGGACCCAGGCCAGGGCAGCAGCGCAGGTGTTTCGTGCCTTGTTGGCGCAAGGCAGGCCACCGTCAGGATGCTGTCGCGGACAGCACCAGCTTTGACAACCTGTATCTGCTCAGCCTCTGCGGACAGGCCAATCCAGATTGACGCGCACACCTGCATCAGCTGCTTCCACTGCCGCCGCCGACGCCGCCGATTCGTACTCATCGTCCGAGACGCCGGGCGCGGACACCAGTACGGGCGCCTCGTCGGCCGCCGGCGTCAGGAAGGCCACCAGGAATAGGCAGGTGCCCTGGTCCAGCCGCACCTGAGGGGATAGTTGGTAGGAGAACCTGGAAAATTAGGGGAGACGCAGCCCATCTGTTGGGAGCTTGGTATGTCCTTGGCAGCGCACAATGGTGTCAGGAGTGTCTGGTGTTCTGACGACGATGTGAAACATTGGTTTGCAAATGCGAGTCATCCAACACGGTCACTCGGGGCATAGCAGCCTCACCCGCAGAGGCAGCAGGTCGAGCGACAACTCCAGCTCCTCTGCGCCGCCAGGTTCCGGCTGAGCGGCCGCCACCTCCGCCTGAACATGCGGATCAACGGCGCCATTGGCTGTCGTGCTGTGTATTGCACTGTGTGCTGTGCAGACGTTTTCCACTGCTGCAACGTCCTCTGCAAGAATCACAGGCGGATGTGCGGCCGACTCCACTCACACAGAGCCAACAGCGGCACCAGGCATGACAGACGCAGCAGTGACGCATTCGACGCGCAGGGCTGGGGGCATACCTGGAAGATGCAGGCGGCGGGGTCGCGTGGCGCGCGCAGCGTCGCATGGTGCCCCAGCATGCGGCGCCAGGGGCTGCGCTTGGACTTGGGCACCGAGCAGTCCCGCACCTGCGCGACATGGTGACCTGCCACTGCCCAATGCATTGGGTGCGACGTCTGGAGGGTGGGACACCCTGCCTTCACGACCTTGGCGGCAAGCATCACCCAGGAGTCGCAAAGGTACTTCGTCTGCCATGGAATCTGGTGGAGTGATACATGGCTCAGTCTCCATATTGTGCAGAATGAGCTATGGCGGAAGTTTCACTCCTTCTGCAACCACGCGGTGTTGTGCCGCAGTGCGCGGTTTGCAGTCATGACGGGACGCGGCCCTCACCTCCAGGTCGTGCACGGACACGGCCAGGCGCCAGGCGTGGCTGCCGCCCGTCCCGTAGCGCTCCGCCCGCACGCTAAACCCTGACAGCTCCGCCTCCACGCGTCGCGGGCCGCCGCCCTTGTGCCGTCCTGGCGGCCGCGGCGCACGGCCGGAGCGGCCGCCGGGCCGGTCGCCATGACGGCTGCCGGAAGCAACGGAGTCTGGATCCTCTGGGTCTGCACACAGCGCCACCAGCACCTGTGTGCAGAGGTCTTCGGCTCAAATTTAACTCAGAGTAAAGCCGAATGGAATCACGCCCACTGCCTCCCTATGCGGTGGTGAACACCGAGCCAGAGTGCTGCCGCCCTGCGATCGAACCAAGCAGAGCCAATGGCTGCTGCAGGGCGAGCTACACAGCAAGTAGATGCGGCGGGGTTGTCCACAGATGCTGCTCTGGCCAGATCTGCAGCTGTGCGATGCTTCCTTGACAATGCTTCTGACAACACAAAGATCCGAATTGAGTGACACCGGTGTCACCCAGTAGAGGGCAATATGAGGGTTTTGCCATTGAGCAAATAGGCAAGGCTTTTGTGTGGACAAACTTATGCAGGTCAATCACTGAGCAGCGCCAACCTTGAAGTTGCGCAGCGTCAGTCGCGCGGCCGGCGACGGGAATGCGCCCTGAGGCGGCTCCGCCAGCACGCCACGGCGCAACCCCCCGCCGCCGCCCGGCGACGCGTCTTCTGCGCCCGGCACCACGACGTAGTCTTCGTGCACCTCCGGCGCGCCGCCTGCAGAAGCACAAGGCAAAACACGATTCAGGGTTTTTGACTTTTGACTTCGAAACCTGCCAACAATAATCGAAACGGACAGCAGTCTGCCGGCTGTGATCTCTGCACTGCACGGTTCTGACTGATCCAGCGTCTGACAAGAATGCAAACAGCACATGGCACACTGCCTCCAGATTGTCGACATCATCACATAGAAGGGCTTCTGAGGGTATCGTCACATGAGCAGCAACATGTGAGGGCATCGGAATCAAGGCGTACCTTCGACATCGAGCTCGGCGTCGGGCGGCGTGTACCAAATGCCGCGCTCCTCCCACTCCAGCACCTCCGCCTCGTAGGCGTCTCCACCGGTTGAGGACTTGTCGTCACCAGCCGCGCCAGAGGTCCGCGGGCTGCCTCGGCCGCTGCCGCCGCCGCGCCCCAGCAGCGTCGAGCAATCCAGAAAGCCCTCGATGAGGCCCGGCGGCTCCGCGGCCAACGCCTCGCTCCCGCAGGTGCTTCCTCCATCCGGGGTGCCTGTGGAAGTAGAACAGGCGTTTCATTTACTGGAACCCCTGAGTGAAAGAGCAGTCCAGGAAGCCCTCGATGAGGCCGGGCGGCTGCTCTGCCTTGCTGTCGCCGCAGGGTGCTGCTGCCGTCGGGCATGACTGCACAAGGTCGAAAGCTGCTCAGCCAACACAAAAATCCAAGTAAATGAGCAGTCCAGGAAGCCCTCAATGAGGCTAGGCAGCTGCTCCGCGGCTGCTCTGCCTCACTGTCGCCACAGGTGCCGCCGCCAGCATGGAGGCCAAAAAGCCCTCGATGAGACTTCAATCCCAGTCGGCAGGCGCCTCGCCTGTAGGGGTGTCTGGAGCTGTCATGGCGCACATGGTGCAGAGCTGTGCTTTTCCAGCGCTACCGACGTCCCTACAGCAGCTCCGCGTGAGCCGCCGTGTCTCACGCCACTGCTGCTGGTGAGGCACAGCAGCTACTGCGAAGCCGCCCTGCTACTAGCACACGGGCAGGGGCTCCTCTCTCCCAAGCCGACTGATACCCAATCAAACATATGATCAGACTGTCACATATGTGTTCAGCAGCAGGCCAAACATCGATTCTGATGGTTCCTTCTGTGGAGCTGACCTGAGCGCGACGAGGACTCGGCGGCCTGCGCCAGGCAGCCAGCCGCCGCCGCCGGCGTGAAAAGGCGCGCGCCATCTGCGCCTGGTAGCTGGGGCGCCCCGCCGACGCTCCCGCCGCCGCCGCTGCCGCCGAGCCAGCCGCCGCCGAGGAAGACCGACGCCTCCAGCAGCCCCTCACTACAGGTGCAGCAGACATGAGCAGAGGCATCACAAAGCTGGCCCAGGGTACTGCACATTGCGCTGCTGTTGTTGCTTGGACACAGTAGGTATGCACTATGCAAATGCCTGCACTGACCGAATCAGAGGCCACACCATTGCCGTGGCCGCCTTGTTGCCTTGCGGCACCGAGCACATCGGATTTGGTGTCTGCAGAATTGCTGAGCGAACCACGGGCGCGCACCTCTGTGCGATGTCATGGACCTCGTCCTTCGTCCAGTGGCCTGCTGCCTCCGCCCCTGCCGCGGACTCCCGCCGCTGCCGGCGCCGGCTGTCGGCCGCCAGTGCGGCCGCGTCGTCCCGCGGCGCCGGCGGCGCGGGCGGCGGCGCCCACTGCTGCGCCAGGCGCGAGACGCACTGCAGCCCCTCGCGGCTCAGGTTGCTGACCAGGCGGCTGTTGCTGACGGTGACGTCCAGCGGCCCTGTAGCGTTCGAGCGCATCTGCTCATTGTCCAGCGCTGGGACACAGACCCGATTGCTCATGAGCAGTGTGTCAACAGCTCACAGTCACATCACACAGCTCACGAGGCTGCCAGTGTGCCGCACTTTGCAGCACTCTGCTTGCATGCAACCTGCAAGATTTGGAGAAGCAGCCACCTGAGTCATCGTCGCCGGGCGTGGACACGCTGGCGCGCAGCTGCGTCTCCTGCGCGACGCAGTGGTAGCCCGCCGCTGGCAGTTGCGCCGCCGGCAGATCCGCCACGTCGCACGGGCCCCAGCCGCCGCCGCGCTCTGCAGGAGGAACAAAAACATGCGTCGGATTGAATGTTCACTGCTGTGCATTGCTGTGCACTACTCTACACAGTGTTCGTTGTGACGCTTGCCACGTCACACGCGCCAGCTGCCACCGCGATTGGCGCGACATGGCAGATGCACGTGTGAGAACTGCGTGACTCGCTGGCTTTTGCCCTGTGGTTCATATCCTTGGCCGTGAGACTTCTGCAGATAACTTGCGAGAGGGGTGGACACAAAGCTGCTGTGCATGTGAAATGGCATCACGGTGGTCCGATGCACAATTCTGGTGCTCCTCACCATCTGCCGGCGCGACCCACAGGCTGAGCGACTGCAGCACCACAGCTGGCTGTGCTGGCTTTGCTGCGGCGCCATTTCCGTGCCCAGCGGCAACGCCATGCTGCTGCGCGGGCTCCATTGCCCAGCGGCCATCGCCCAGCAGGAGCGCCGCTGCGACGCCTCCGCCTGTAAGATCGTCAGCCGGCGACGCCGGCGGCTCGTACCGCACGGCGCAGTCCTGCATAACAAGGTTTGCAACACTCTAAAAGATTTGTGACTATTTGACCCGCAGGAGCGCCACGGCGAATTTGCAATGCGATTTGTAATGCGCGGCGCAAGATGTAAGGAGCGCCGCGGCAATACCGCCACCTGGCAGGTCGTCAGCCGGCAGCACCGGCGGCTCATGCACGCACAGTGCAGCCCAGCATAAGAAGGGTGTCTGACAGTCTGGACACAGGTACGCGACGATCTGGAGGCAGGGCGTGCAACACTCTGGACAACATCTTTGAAGTTCCGCCAGGCAGACATCCGGCAGTGCCTGCACTGGCTCATTCACCAAGTTCGACAGCCTTCACGGCGCCCAGCTACGATGCAAGGTAGACACCGACCTGCAGGCTGACGGCCCAAGTTGTGGTGGTCTGCTGCTGCGGGCTGGCCGCCGCCGGCACCGCCGTGGCCTCTGCGCCACCAATCGCAAAGAATCCCGCCAGCCGCGCGATCCAGTGCGCCAACGGCGGTGCGGCACCGCCGCCGCTGCCAGCATCTGACGATGGCCTGCTGCCGCCAGCTGCATGGCCGACTCCGTTGCGGGGAGCCGCCGCCCGCGCGGACGGCGGGTCCGTGGCGAGGGTGATGCCACGCAGCGTGACGGACGCGATCACTTCTGCGGCCCCGTCTGCGCCCGGCCTGCAGCACAGCGGGGGGAAGTCTTGATTGATGTGACAAAAGCTGGCTGCAAACGCCGTCCACACCTGAACGTCTGCCAAGCAGTCGGTGGCGGCTTGACATGGTGCAGGTGACCACCAGGACCGCTATGGAGTTGATGAGCCAATTCAGGAGCAGCAGCAGCTGGAGGAAAGCCCGCACCGCTGCACATGAACGAGGTCGAGGCCGGACTCGGATCCACAGGACAGCAACACCGCTCCTTCCGTTGCTTCTGCTTCCCGTGCAGCAGCTGATGTGCGCTGGCCGCCTGTGGCACCCCGCCGGCCGTTGCTGTCAGACGTGCTGCTGCTGCCGGCGCTGCCGCAGCCCTGACGCAGCATCACGCTGGTGGCCTGCAGCAGCAATGCAGAGGCTCGTAACGGTTGCGGAAATTCAGCAGAGCCTAAATATACGAGTGTGATTCATAGAGGCACGGATGTCGCACAGGGTTGCCGTGTGCAAGGTTTTCCAGCACATGCTCGTATGTCAACATGACTCCAACTCATTTGGCGGAGCTTGGGACAATCTGTAGTGTGAGAAGTGGATAAGGGATGCTGCACCTGCAGCAGGGTTGCTGAGGCGTCAAGCGAGCCGCCGAGGCAGGACACGGCGGATAAGCGCAGCTCGCCGGCGCGCAAGGAGAAGGCTGCAGCGTCCCTGTCTGCTGTGGAGTCCTCCTAAAGTTGAAAAGACACGATCAAACATCATGTAAGACACGGTTCCCGATTCGTTTGCGGGCATGATATCGGTTTTGGTTGGCACAATCGGAAAATGAAGCAACTGAGCCTGGCATGGGATCCAGGAGCAAGACCTACAAGATTCTAGGGTCCACGGTTTTAGCAATGCGTGCCTGCGCCGAGGACTGCACCACCGCAGAGAGCCCGGCGTCCAGGAGGCATTCGGGACAGCCACAGGAGTGAAGCAAAAGCGGACAAATTGGAGCAAGGTGCGGAACAGACTTCAAGCAGAGTTGACGCAAAAGGCTTGCCTGCGCCGAGGAGCGCAGCACCGCAGAGACTCCGGCGTCTAGCAGCAGCGCGGCCTGCGGGCCCGCAGGGGCAACCAGCCAGCCGGCCGCCAGCGCCGCGTCCGCGACTTCCTCGCGCCACGCCGCCGCCGCCCACGCAAGCCCTGCCAGCGCCGCCAAGTCCGCCTGCGAAAACAAACACTTTACAAAGTTTACAACTTTTGCGAAGCTGGTCCTCTAGCAGAGCACTTTCCAAAGGGTAAGAATGGCTGCAACACAGCCGCACTGCGCAAAGGGTTTCGGGTGGTGTTAGGTGGGTTTGGTAAAGCGGCTCGCCGTTTCCTAGATCGAAACAACATGGCCTGCCACAAAGGACACGACTTCTGTTGTGCACCTGGCACAGCTCCGCCTTGACGGCCGGCGCCCGCACGCGCAGGCACGCGCCCGCGGCCACCAGCGCCGCCTCCCGAAACTCCAGACTTTCCAAGTCGTCGCCCGCCGCGCCGCCGGCGACGCCCGCGGCGCGCGCAGCTGCATACGTCCAGGCGGTGTCGAGGTCCGACGGGCGCGCCTGCATTGTGGATCGGAGGATCTGTACGCGGTTTGCTTCTTTGCTTGATTGCTCTTGGCATGACATGACAAATCTGTTCTAAAAGAGTCCCATGTCCTCGGGGGCGCACTGCTTAGCAACTCAGCAGCAGACTGCCAAAGCTGCTGCATTTGACAGAGCACTGCAAATCAGAGATGGCTGGATCGGATAGCGGCATTGTGAATGCGGCGGCAGAAGGTAATCAGGGACCGACGGGGTCTGTGCCCTTTACCGGTGTCATAGGGCATTTTCGAGGGCCGCACCACAGCACTTGGCGACCAACGCATTTCTGCCGTGAGCGCGCACGCTGCTGCGGCCTGCTTCCTGCCGCCGATGGATGCCGGCGGCGGCGGAACAGCGTCCAGGATGCGGCTGGCGGTCAGCTTGCCGCTGCGATCGGTGCGGCCGGTGCCCACTGCGAAGGGGTCTCCCACCAGGTACGCCTGCAGATGCAGCATCACAGCGTCCCCAAGTCCGGACGATGAAAGCGGCTGTCGAAGGGGATGCGGGCACAGCGCAGCCTTTGCAGCACACTGCATTGGTGCCTGAGGCAGTTGCGTGTTTGCACATGCCGACTCGGCAAGAGATGCGCAACGTTGTGAACCAGAAATGTACGACAGAACGAGATGTGTAAAACAGGGCGAGCACTGAATACCACACATCCAATTTCAGCCCGGTACTCTGAAATGCCGGTGGCGCAGCGTGCTACCAGCGGACGCAATGCTGTGATAAAACAGTGCGACGGAGGAAATTTGTAGAGTGCGAGAGTAACATGTACTGTGGCATGCGCCACGGCGCAGTCCAGTGCCAGCACGCTGCCCTGACCGCCGATGGCGCAGCTCGCCACCAGTAGGACGCAACACTATGATGCAAAACAAGGTTTGACGGCAAGGGAGAGTAATGCCCACCGTTGCGCGTGCGACGGCGCAGTCCACTTCTAGCTCGCTACCCTTGTCGCCGGTGGCGCAGCGTGCCACCAGCAGCGCCGTCCCCGACACGGCCGACGCACCGTCTCTGCCGGCGCGGCTGTTTGCCTGTATGCAAACAGCGGTGGCTTGAAATACCCCTGTGAGATTCAAGCGGCTCGCTGGCAGCAGCCGAGTGCCCGCCCACTGGAGGCACTGCATGCGGGAATATGTTGCAAGAGTGGTTCACTTGAAGGGCAGAGGTGTGGATCTACACTGTGAAGGCGAATCAGGCCATCATGAGGCAGGTTCCGATCCCTCGGCCTTTCGAGATGGCAGTCTACAGACTCTGCTGTGCACCGGGAAAAACTCTCCGTGTGCAGAAAGCCTGTAACGCTCACCGGGAACAAGTCGACTGCGAGGTGGCGGTGGTCGTGGACGGCGGCCCCCGCGGCCACCGCGGTGGCACTAATCTGAGGCAGCTCCAGCACTGCGCACACGTGCGAGGCGATCACCGAGACTGTGAAGCGGCGCCGCGGCGCCGTGGGAGGCGCGGCCGAGCCGCCGACCTGGAACTCCTGCGGCAATTGCAGGGCAAGGATCGAACAACTACATGATGTCGCACTCGCAGCCTGAGCCGTGGGTTTGGGTTGCTGCTCAGCTCAGTCGCAATGAGGCTGCTGCTCGCAGCACGAGGGAAAGTCCCAAAACCGGCATAGTCAGCCACCCAGATGTTGCTGCAGGCTTCAAGACAGCCGCTTGCTCCACCACATCATGGGCCACTTTCAAGCCGAATATGTGACGGCCAGCCCCGACCAACAGCTCAACCTGTAGATCGCCGAGGATGGAGTCGATGGCCGCCGCCACCGCGCTATGCGCGCTGGACGACCGCTGCTCCGGCGTCTCGAAGGTCACCTTCTGGTTTCTGTTCCCGCTACTCCGTGTGTCGTCCACGGCGCTGTCTGGCTGCGCCACCGCCGCCGCCGCCTCGGCGGCCGCCAGCAGCAGCGGCTCAGCAAAGGCTTCCAATCGCGCCAGCAGCGGCAGGCCCAGCCACAGCGTGACCGGCCTCAGCGCCACTTCCGCCGCTGGGTGGTCACTACCTTCATCGCCTGGTGGCTGTCCCGCTACAGCTCCGCCATTGGGCGGCCGCTGCGGTGCCACGAAAGGCAAGGCGGGCGCGCCGCCGCCGAGACGCAGCCGCAGCGTCGCGGAGGGGCGGCCGCCCTCGGGGCGCGGCCCACCAACGCAGCTCAGCACTGGGCACACCTGCATTAGCAAATAAAAAGCTGTGATGGTTGAGTGACAAGACACTGATGCAAAAGCAGGGTGTGGTCAGATTGAGTGAGTCAACACAAAACCTGCAGCATGGGACTACGAATAATAGAAACCTGCAAGAAGGTTGTTACGCGCTTTCGAAGCTGCTAGGTGCTCACCTGCGCGAGGCGGGGCGTGTGCCGCGGCGAGCCGCCCCAGCGGTCGCCGGTCGGCTGTGAAGGCAGGAAGTAGGGCGCCGGCCGCGCGCCGCCCGGCAGCGGCGGCAGCGCTCGCAGCACCTCCGCCGCCGCCTCTGGCGCCTGGCCGCTGTCTGCCCTGCCGGTTCAATGCAGACGGAATTGTCAGAGCGCTGCTTGAGACTCATGTGGAGTGCTTGCCGCACACATGCAGACACAATACACATCAGCACAATTCGTGCAGGTAGGACAAACAGGCTCTTGATCACATTGTGACGGGAGGAGACGACACAATGTGAGCTGAAGATGTACAGCTGAAAGCCAGCGTCTGCCATGTAGTCAACAATTCTTTGCTTTGCAAACATCCGCTCAACAGGTCACGAAGGCTCACCCTGCATCATCCGTGGGCAGGTACTCGAGCGCTGACAGCGCGTACAGGCGTGCCACCGCGGTGACGGCGCCGCCGGCGCCGCCGCTGCTGGCGTCAACGACGATGTCGGTGCACTCAAGCTCCAGCCGCCCAGAGTCCTCATCGTCTGACGACTCTCGGACGCCCCAGGCCGAGCCGCCGGCACTGCCGGCAGAGGCGGCCCCTGAGCTGTGCTGCCGCCTGCTGGCGCTGCCTGCTGGAGGCGCTTCCGAAGGCTGCGCCTCGGACTGCTGCGAGGTGCAGGCCGTCCAGGCGCCGCTGCCGGCGGCCGTCGCAAAGGATGTGCCGGCCGCTGACCACCGCAGCTGCGAGGCCGCGCTCATGAAGGAGTCCCCGGCCTGCATCACCGAGTCCCCCGGCTGCTGGAAAGCGTCAGCAGCGACACCATTAAGCGAGCTGCAGGCACCACTCTGCTGCTGCTGCTGCTGCCGCTGCTGCAGGTGCTGCGAATCTGACTGTGCCTGCGGCCTGGGTGCAGCTGCAGCGGGAGGCTGGCCCGTGCAAGCGGCTCCGGCAGCGGCTCCGGCCGCCGAGGGCGGGTACCACAGCACGAGCGTGAGGCCGGCGGCGCCGGCGCGCAGGTCCCAGGCCAGGCGCGGGCGCGGCGCCCCGGGCGCCTCCCCGCCACCCAGGCCGTGCAGCGACGCCGTCGTTGACAGGAACTGCAGGGGTAGGTCGGAATTGATGCGGCTGGCGAAATGCAATCTACAGCATGCTGGAGGCGCAATCTTTGCGTGGTCAGCGCTGCAGCGGCCAAACTCAGCATGCTCACTGGCTGCAGCAGCAGGGAGGTGCCATGGCCAGCCACAGCAGCACAGGCATGCTGAATCACACAACGTCCACAACAGCTGCTCGCACCCACAAAATTCAGGGCTGAGACGGGTTGAACAGCACAAAACGGATGTGAGCATCGAAATTTACGAGATGAGGCTAGCAAAAGCAGCTGCACCGTGTTGGAGAAGCTGTCCCGCAGCGAGCCAAACATGTAATCCGCGTCGAAGTACGCCGCAGACGCCGAGCCGTCGGCCGCCTTGGGGCCGCCTGCAGCCGCCGCAGCGGAGGCCCCACTGCCGCTTGCCGCGAGCGTGTCGGCCACCAGGCTGCCAAAGTCGGGCAGCAGCACACCCTCCAGGAACGAGCGTTGCCCGGCTGGCGGTTGCGATGCCGCCGCTGGGGGCCTGCAGCACCCAGGCGACACAGGTTTCTATCCGGAACAATCTGAAAGAGGTCCCGGAAAGAGTGTGCAAAAAGTTTGCCAAAGTCGGGCAGCAGCACGCCGTCCAGGAACACGCGGTCCCCACCGACAGCTGCGCCGCTGGGGGCCGGTAGCATCCATGGTACCTCCGTCTATGCTACTACCAGCAGTATTCATGTGTCTCCAAGGCAGGTGTGCGTTGGCAACCCATTGGGGCAGCAGTGGGGCACACAGTTCAAGGTTTCATCTGATTGCATAGTCCCGCAGATTGCATGATAACAGATGCGCACCCAGCGGGAGGAACGGGGGGCTCGGCCCGGCCCGCCAGCGCCGCCGACAGCGCCAAAGCCGCATCGCTGAGCAGCGGCAGGTGGCGCTGCCGCAGCTGCGCCCTCAGCGGCCGCAGCGACAGCTGCGCTGCCGCGCGCGGGCCGCCGCCGGCAGCACCGGCCGCTGGGTCCGGCCACGTCAGCCGGACATCCAGCCGCCCCGATACACCCGCGCCGCCATCGCCGCAGAATATGGCGCTGTTGCTGGGATGCCGCGGCTGCGACTCGTCGCTGTCCGGCAGCGAGATCCCGCTGTCACTGCCGCTGTCGCTTCCGCTGCTTGCGCTGGTAGACGCCGGCTGGGAGCCGCCGGAGCCGCCACCGTTGCTGTCGCCGCTGCTCATGCTGACGCTCATTTTCCAGCCGTCGCCATTGGCCTGGCTGTGGCTGGCGGGCACCCGTGGTGCCGCAGTGTCCCCTGTCTGCGCCACATCTGCCGCGGCCGCCTCGCCTGCGGCGGCGTCTCCGGCGTCGGCCATGAACGAAGCCGCAGGGTCCGGCGCATCCGACAGCGCCTCGAGGTGCAATGTCAGGCCGGAGAAGCTGATGGTCTTGTGCAGTGTGGCGCCAGTGATGCCGGCAGCTGCACTGGTGGCGGCGCCGCCGTCACAGTTGCCGGAAGCGATGCCAAGCCCGTCGCCGGCATACACCACCTCGTCCAAGTGCAGCACAGCGACGGCGCCGCCTGCCTCAGCGTCCCTGGAGATGCGCAGGCGAATTGGCTGCATTCGAATCGCACACGATACCTCTGTGTGAACATTGACAAGCATGACGACCTGCAGTCCCACGCTTGCAAAGGGTATGGAAGGGCAGCCACCTCACAGCGACTGTCCAGTGCTGAGCATGACGAAATGCAGTCCCACGCTCGCAAAGGTATGCGATGGCAGCCACCTGACAGCGACTGTCCAGAGCACTGGAGTCGACCAAAGCACAAGACAGGAGAAGATGTCACCAAAAGGGAGTCGTGCCGACTCACCTGGCGGAGGCATCGGCAGGCAGCAGCAGCTCCACGCGCATGGCGATGCGGCGGACGGGCAGCTATTGATGCGTATCGGCTACAACGAGCAGGAAAAGGACAGTCACTCCCAGATCAGTTGCAATTTCACCTGGTGGAGGCATCATGTGGAAGCGGCAGCTCCATGCGCACGGCAACGTGGCGGGCGGAGAGCTGCAGCCCCTGCAGCAGCGCCTCCAGGCCGCCAGCAATGAGACGCACTCCATCCGCCACGCGCCCGGCGCCTGTGCAGCGGGTTACAACGTATCACTGAAAAGGCTGGCTGATATAGCCGCGGTCCAGGATGTATAGCACATGGAGCGGTGGATGCTAAAGCCCGGACACACAGCAGCGCCTGTGATAAGTACATCACGTGAGGCGGGGCCGCAGCGCAGCAGCTTACCCGCCGCAATGTCGTCCAGCGACTCGGGCGGGCTGCCCGGCCCCTTAGCTCCTCCGTCGTGGTCCTCCTGATGTCCGCCGGCGGCGGCGCCGGGCTCGTGGCCGCCGTTGCCGGTGCCCCGCGGCCGCAGCGTCACTAGCACCTCGTCCAGGTCCAGCGAGCATGGCTGTGGCGACGCATCCAGGGATCGGATGACATCGTATCAGCATCATGCAGGCAGGAAGCACGACAGAACACGGCTTTTTAAATGAGTTGTTGCCGACTGCTCCTGCCGCGCATTGGTTTTTGCTGGAGGGCAACGTGCTGAAGAATCACCTGGGACAGGGGCAGCTCAACCCAGGGCCTCGAGCAACTGGAAAGTAGTGCGCCCTGTATTGGCACCGCACCTGGGTGTATAGCGCTGTGATGGGCACCGTCGCACGCGCAGAGCCCACATAGGCCGCAGTGACCTCCCACCCTGCGTCTGGACCCTGCAGCACGTCGGCGGTCGTCTGTCAGGCATGCGTCGGCAGGACCTCGCTGCATTCGTGCTGCTGCAGGCGCACACACACACTGCACACAGATCAGGACATTTGGCGTGCGGAGGCCCCTGTCACTTCCCTGTGCCCCGCACATCCAAGTATGTTGTCACGTCTCCGCACGGCTGCGCTTTGAAGAATGTGCAGTTGAGCGGTGCGCCATCCGTGGAGCCAGGGCCATAGCAAGGTGCACGGCATGCAGGGCGGATATGTCCCCCGCCCCATTTCAAAACAACGCACCAGCTGCGCATTGAGGTACTTGCAGTCGAGTAGCAGGATGCGCAGCTCAATGAACAGGTGTGTCCCCAACACCCTTCCAAGTGTCGATGTACTCCCACCCTCTTTGCAGTCCCCTTGCAATCTGGAAGAAGTCAACGCAGCAGCTGCGCATTGGGGTACTCGCAGTCGAGCAGCAGGCTGCGCAGATCGATGAAAAGGGGACCCATGGTGTGCAGGGCAATCAATTGCCTCGCCTACTTCCAATCGTGCAGTGAGTATCATGAAATAACATCTTGGGTTTGGGAACGGCAACGCACCAGCTGCGCATTGAGGTACTCGCAGTCGAGCAGCAGGCTGCGCAGCTTGATGGAGCCGGCCCCCAGCGCCACGTCGAGGCTGTCCAGGTCCAGGTCCCCCCGCAGCAGCCGCCCCAGGTGGCGCTTGAGCAGGAAGCGCGCCACGCGCTTCAGCGCCCAGTCGGTGGTAGTGCCCAGCATGGTTTCTGGTTCAAACCCTGCTAACGCGCGCCGCCGGTGCCGGGCCCGGGCGGGGAGGATCCCGGCCGCGCTGTGGGCGCTGTGGACGACTGCTGTGGACGGGTTGTGATGTGCCGAGGATCAGGGGACTGCGCGAGGGCTGGCTGGCCAGCTGCCGAGTGGGCATTGGCGTCCGCAGCTGCAGCGGCAACGTCACGGTCGGCTTCCGGTGAGCTGCGTGCGCCCTGCAGATGAGTAATACACATACCAACGATTCAGTATATACCATCAAGAAATATTGGTATGAAACCAGGGCTGCTGCTGCATTCGAGTACGCAGCGCACTGGCTTGAAATGGTCCGAAGCGCAACAGCACTACGGCCACAGGGCAGGAAGGTGATGGCCATCAGGCCTGCTCAGAACCGCAGATTGTCGAGTCGGAGTTGTTGGTTCACTCAAGCTTGCGTGCAATCGCCAACACCAACCTGTCCTCGCTGGACTCTGCTAGGACGATGTTGGAATTTTTTTGTGCTCGACAAGCTGTGCAGCTCGTCCGATGATCGCAGGACGTTTTGGTTGTGCTGCTCCAGGCTGCCGCTGCCAAGTGATGGCCTTGATGCAGCTTCCCAAACATGAACCCTGGGCAATGCTGTCGCTGCTCAGGAACACAGCAGCGATTTCAAACCGGTCACAGTGGCATGCTGCACGCTTCTGTCCAGCCTGATGATACACTCAAATGCGCATAGGCGAGTTATGTGCCGAGCCGGAAGTGGAGCAATGCTGCGGTGACGGAATAATTCATGAGTTAACCAAATCTGCTCATCTTCTTTGTGCGCTCTGTGCCAGCCTGCGCCCTCGGCCAACACAGATCGCACTCCTCTTGTGACGTCCATCAAACCTAGCAGTGTTTCTCTGTCAGTTTTTGGGGTGTCACTATTCGACGCAGGTGAACAGCGCCAGTGACGACTACGCCAAACAGTCGAAACCAAATCAATCGGCAGCCCCGAGTCATAGTGACAGCACATTAGCAGCACGTGCAGCAGCATGAACATCAGTGCAAGCCTGCAAAGGCCTTTCCTGCACTCCCGCACAACAGCGAATCTGAGCAAAGCACTGCCCAGACATGGCTGCTGGCATAGTCGACCGGGCCCCAGGGCGCTGACGCGCGTGGCAGCGAAGAAGACAGCCACAAAGGAGGTAAGATGTCATCGTGCAGTCGTCCTTCCCGCCTATTACACGCCTGGCATTTGCCATGGACATACGCGCGCGGACGTGAAAACATGCCGCCGTTGTGCTGCAGCGAAAAGAGAAGGAGGAGGAGGAGGAGCCGCAGGTCGCGTCGGTGGCTATGCTGTCTGAATATGAGCCGGTGGACTCGGAGGGCAACCCCTGGTGGGAGCCGCCGCAGAGCGACTTCTGGGAAGGGCCCGCCTGGAATGTTAGTTTTCCCGTTCAGTTTGCCGAGGCCTTCTTTTATTCTCTTCTAGAGCCGACAATCCCGGTCGTGATGCTCCCGAACGACGTGCCATCAGCTGACACGGGCTTGCGAAGTTCCAGGCAGGCAAACGCCTGCGCATGCGGGTGCTGCAGCGTGGTTGCGCCATGCATGTGTGCCAAACACTGATCCACACACGAGGTCATTCTGTCCTTTGATGAGAAGTAGTGATGGCACAGCGGCTTTGACTGGCGGACGAGGGTCATGCTACAAAAAATTCAGCGTGCAAGCGGTTGCACTGGTAGCGCCACCCTTACGCGCACTGCTTCAGCCAATTTACATGCGCAGACGACAACGCGCACATTGCACTGATGACGCCGTCCCAATTATGTGCAGTGGCTGGGGAAGGGCGCATCAATTGTGCTGCCGGTGCTGGTGGCGCTCAGCATCGCCGCAGGAATATACGCGGCGGCTAACTATGCGCACCCGCCGGCGCCTAAATCAGCATCAAAGCCGGCAGCCTCACAGGGGTGAGCGTATGGAAGACCCCATCGTTGTGTGATGCATCCAGGCAGACGCGAACTGCGGAAGCGGCTGCATGATGAAGGGGCAGCTTTGCAGCCTCACGATTGGCGTCATCAGGCCGATTGTGGCGCTGTAGGATGACATTGTGCGGTGGCGCATTCCTGCATAGACAGCGCTTAGCAATGCTGCATGCGGCAACATTGGTCCGGTCCGGCGAAGGTGATGATTCTTGTGTGTATGTGCGCTCACAGGTCTTCGGGATCAGAATCGAACTTAGACTTCATGCTGTCGGGGGACAGTGACGCGCCGCCGGCGCCCTTCTAGGCATCAAAAGGAGGGCAATAATTGAGGGCAATAATTGATGGGTGGGAGATGGTAGGGACTGGGATGATGCGATCTCGGATCGCAATCTTGACAGCAAGTGGGCAAGACGTGAGTTGGTCCGTGTGCCGTACCTGCATATTCGGTGGGCTGCCACCACCACAATTTGGCAGCACAAGGCAAGCAGGGGACAACCAAGGAAATGAAGATCGGGCCCGACTTCAACGTGGCAGGCTGACAGGCAGGAGTTATGTGATGATCTTGATCTCGTCGATTCCGGAATCAAGGTTGCGGAAGAAATCACTGACGAGGTGTCCGCGTATTACGAGTATTTCTTGAGCGATTGCCCACCAAAATCTTGTCCAATCTGTTGTAGTCTCAGCACTTGTGTACACCGCGTGTCATTTCATTCAATTTTCTCCGCCGCTCATGCGCCGCTAGCGCTCTCGTCGCCCTGTCCTTGGCACAGCCCGCGGCACTCTTTGTCCGAATGGCAGCTGCCGCTGGCCCGAACGACGCCATGGCAGCGGGCACAGCCTCCGAGGCGCCTGTAAGCAGTTCACAGACGGTAAGCAGCAGGTCACGTACAGAGTTGCCGCCTGCGGAAGGCAGCCTTCAGGCTTTCCTGCAATTTGGGTCCCTGTCCAAAACTCCGCGCTGCCCCGCCTTGCAGGCGCAGCAGCCTCGTGAGGGCGACGACGTGGACCCGCCACTGTATTGCACCGATGAGTTCCGCATTTACTATATGAAGGTGAGCGTGCACCGCGTTCTTCCATAAAGTGTGGAGTCCTGACGGACGAAGCAGTCAGCACCCCGTCAGCAGGCTGTGTGAGCCCGTCGGGCGCCCTCCGGGCATGCAATCGGGTTTTCGTTGCCTAGAAGGCTGTGCGTTGTTGGTCGTTAGTCGTGCTGAGGCGGGATGTGCGCCTCGAGGCTGCCATGGTCGTGTATCTTGCACTGCGCCTGGGCAGAGAGCCTCGGAGGTGATGTCTCAGCGGCGGCGCACTAGCTGACATGTCTGCAGTGATGCCATCATCGCTCCCGATGTGGTCTGCGCAGTGCTTGCTGGTCCTTTCCGACCCCCGATTTGCTTTGGACGCATCCGCGTCGTGAAGCAGTCTCGCAGCTGGCTGTACGGCAGCGGATCCATGGCCCTGCTGGCCCTCAGGCAGCTTATGATACATGTATAAGGCGTGCGCGGACGTATTTGCACCCGGCTGCCCTCGCAGTAGCCGTAGTCAGACAGCCTGCTGAAAGCCAGCAGTTCTCGTAATGTGAGAGGAGAAGTTTTCTCACCGTTGCAGGTGCTGCCCTGCTCGAAGCGCTACTGCCACGACTGGACGACGTGCCCCTTCGCCCACCCCGGTGAGCAGCACTGCGCAGTTCCTGTTGTTCAGCCTGTTGTTCAGCGGCGCAGCCGGTTGCCGCCTCGATGCCTGGTACATTATCCATCCTTGCACACTGCATTGGTCTCGATGCATTTCGCTGCATGCCCGATGTGGGCTTCCTTAATCGGTGCTGCGACGTCTCGCACCTGCCAAAAAGCAGCCTGTCCTTACAACGAACAGGCGAGAAGGCGCGCCGCCGCGACCCGCGCGTGAGCTCCTACACCGGCATCGCCTGTCCGGACATGAAGAAGGACGGCGTCTGCGTCCGCGGCGAGCTGTGCCCCTATGCCCACAACGTCTTCGAGTACTGGCTGCACCCCACCCGGTGCACTGCCATCCCAAGCGCATGCATTCCCAGCGGCAGTGGAGGCTGTCAGTGACGCCCAGTGTTACTGAATCTGTGTTGCCCATATCATGTCTGTCTTGAATGTAAGACAGGCTGCAGGAACGCGCCCTGCATTGCATGGAGTGTTGCCGTCGAATGTCGCCTCTGTCAAGCATCCCCCTGTCTGGCTTGGTTTAGGTGAACCACCTCTTCTGCATGCAGGTACCGCACGCAGCTGTGCAACGACGGCACCAACTGCAAGCGCCGCGTGTGCTTCTTTGCCCACACGCTGAGCGAGCTGCGGGTGCCTTCCAGCAAGCCCTTCGTCAACCCACAGGCGCTGGCCACGGCGGCCGCGGCCGCCGGCGCCCGCCGCGCCAGCTTCAACCTCGACTCGGTGCGCATGAGTCTTGACATGTTGTTGTCAACATCATCTCGGTCAAAACAGCACCACACCTTGTTCCTGCACATGGATCAACGGATCTCAGATTTTTTCGCCACCTCGCTACCATCATCTCGAGGGTTGCCCCAGCGACCTGCATAGTCTCTGACTTTCGCGCTGACATAAGTTTCATGTTTCTGTGTCGCAGCAGCTGGCGTCCAACGTCACCCGCCTGCGCAGCGGCCACGCGGTCGAGGGCTCCAGTGACCTGGCGGCGCGCCTTGCGGGCTTGCAGGTCAGCCAGCAGCTCGCGGCGGCGCAGCAGCAGGCGCAGCAGCAGCACCAGCAGCAGCAGCAGCAGGCCGCGGCGGCCAACGAGCAGAACGCACTGCTCATGCAGCTGCTGTCGACGATGCTGCAGCAGGTGCGCTGTCGCCTCTTGCATGCACGCACCAGAACATGCCATGACGACTCCTCTTTCAAGGAGATCCCTGTTGTGGATCACACAACTAAGTCTCGGCTACTGTTGCTGAGTTTCGGGTTGCTTTCTCCTTGCAGCAGCAGGAGCGCGGGCAGCAGCACCAGGCGCCGCCGCAGCAGCAGCAGCTGCCGCTGGGGCTCGACGGGCAGCCGCCCAGCAGCGAGGCCATGGAGGCGCTGTACCAGCAGCTGGGCATGTCGGCGCCGCAAGGCCTGCCGCTGCAGGCGCCGCACCAGCTGATGGACCCCGCCTTTGGCCAGCAGGTCCGTCTGGCTCCAGACTTGACCTCTTTGGGGAGTATTGCAGGCCCAGTGTCAGTCTTTCATTAACGTAGGTATCGTTCTTCGAACATACTGGAGCGACAGCTGTCGGGGTCATTACGGCGTTGCGGCTCCGCACATTTGGCAACTTTTGAGGCACTGCACCTAAACCGTCTTTCAGATGGTGCTAGTGTTCATGTGCCAACCGCTCCCCTGCGCAGGACCCCGCGGCGCTGCTCGCGGCGCTCGACCCCAGCGGCCAGCTGTCGGCGCAGCTGCTGGGCGACAACATGGGCTACCAGCAGCAGCAGCAGCAACAGCAGCACCCGACACCGTGTTCCAGCCTGGACGGCATGGCCGCCGGCATGTATGGGCGTTCCGAATACAGCAGCCCCCGCTCCTCCTTCGAGGTGGCCCAGGTGTGGACGTCTGCATCTTTTAGTCATATAATTTCACTTGAATCAGTGTCGGCTTCACCACATTCCTCTGAAGTTCTGAAGTGGACAGCTGCTGTGCTGTTGCATGCTACTGCGATCAGTGCCTGGTGCTGCAATCTGTACCAGATGGTACAAGCAGTACTTCACAGCAGATGTCGCTGCCTGTGATTACCAAAGCAGCGCAATACTGCGCAGCACAGCCTTGCTGTCAACACTGTGCGCATGTTTGCGATCAGCTCCTTCCTGGCGAAGGGGCATGGGCTCATTTCGATATCAGACCTGCTAGCTGCTACCTGTACTTGCGTCCGCCCAGACGACGTGCAGATTTCAAGATCATCCAAAATGTCACACACTAGGATTAGCGCAAGGTTCATCTCCTACAGACCAGCGTCTGGGAGTCACCTGTCCAGCTATACACTATATCACCGCCCTGCGCCGAACTTGATGAGATGTCCAATATCCTTGAACATGACCTGACTGCCTCTGTCATGCGCTGTCTGCAGCAGGGCCGCACGCCGCGCTCGTCCTTCGACATGCACAGCTACACGCAACGCTCCAGTTTCGAGTCGGCGGGCAGTCAGCGGCCGCAGCGCTCCAGCTTCGACTCAGTGGGCAGCGGCCGCCCCTCCGCCGCCTCCCGTGGCGGGTTCCTGCAGGTGCGCCATTCAGTCTGCTCATGCAGTCCTCACTAGCTTCCTGACGATTCTGCTTGCATGCTGATCCTGCCATTTACACAGCGGCACAGAAGGCGATGCCCTCTTCTGAACACATACAGCAAGGCACAGGCATCCTGCAACGCTCTCCATCCCTGACTTTGAGTAACCTGTTCTGCTGCTGCTGCCGCCGCAGGACGTCGCCGAGGGCGAGCCAGCGCAGCACGGCAGCCTCAACGCCGGCGCAACACCCTTCGAGGCCACCTCCGCGCCCATGGCCTTTGGCCCTGGCGGTGCCTACTTCCTGACCGGCGCCTCCAACGCCGCCGCATCCGCGGGGCTCGCCAACAGCGGCGCCGTCAGCAAGGGCCCGTCGGGCGACTACGGCGGCTCCGCCCCCAATGGCCAGCGCTCGGCTTCGCTGCCGGCCAACCTGCCACCCCCCAGCTTTGCGACGGCTTCCGCCCCGCAGTTCCAAGGGCAAATGCCCGGCCTGCAAGAAGGTGCCTCCCCCGCTCTGCCGCCTACACTTGCCTTACACATGCATGCAAAAATCCGTATCTGCGATTTGTGCACCTCGATTATTGGCGCTGGCATATGCACGACCCTTAGCACACTTGGCACATGGCGGAATGCCCGGCTGAGAAGCTCCTGTCTGCTGCACAGTAAGCACCTGCTCGAGCCTGCATCGACACCGCATCTCGTAGTGGCCTGACTGGAAGTCGCATTACACAGTTTTCCGCTGCTGTGCAGGATCCGCCTACGCCTCCGAGGCGCCGCTGCGCGACCCCCGCCGCGGCAGCTGCGACTTCCCCAGCTACTCTTCCAAGAACAGCGGCGGCGCCAACGACTTCCTGCCGCCCAAGGCGCCCGGCTCGCGCCGCTTCAGCATGGACAGCCGCCTGCAGCAGGTGCGCTCGCGGCAAGGTGAATTGTGCCCAGCTGTGCGCATTGAACAGAATGTGTCGTGCTGCCAGATGCCGACAGCTCTCTTCCTTACACAACCTCGCAGCCTCCTTGCGCCCGCAGCCCTGTCAGCGCTTGCCTCCTGCACCAGCCTTCCCTGCCTGCAACACGTCATATGCCGTTTGCTCATGGCAGCCACCGGCATCAACCCAGCACCAGTGTTATTGCCAAGTCGGTAAATGGTGCCATTCCCGCATCACCGCAGGGCAACCAGGACGCGTCGGTGCAGCACCTGCTGATGGGCGCGCTGCCGGGCTCCTTCAACTACGGCTCCCTGTCCGAGACCGCCGCCAGCCCGCACGGCCCGCACACCGGCAGCCCCGACTTTGGCGGCGCCAATGGCGCCGGAAACAACAAAAACACCGGTGGCCTGGCGCGCGACAGCGGCTCCTCCGCCGCCAGCGAGCCGTCAAGCCTTTTTGCCAACCTGCCGCCCGCGACCACCGGCCAGGTCTGTGTTTGGAACAAAGTGTTTGGCGTGTCTTATTCCTGAAGTTTCCGCGCTCATCCTCGTCTGCTGGCAACGACGGCCTGCCCCCAATGCAATACGACCTCTAGCCTGTGCACAGCACCGGTCGTCTGTGTCCTGTTCCCCCCTGCCAGAACATCTGTGCTTCTGCACGCATAATCCAACAGCTGCTGAGAGGTTTTGACTGCTCATATCCTACAATATTCCGAGGCTCTGACGCCATGAGTTCATACACACAGGTCGCCCGCGTGGGGCGCAGCAGCTCCCTCAACCTGGGCTCGCTGTATGAGCCAACGATTCCCATCTCGCGCCCCGCCAGCGGCGGCGCTTCGCCCCCCCACAACATCTGGTCGCCCCACCAGTGAGCTGACGGAAAGCCGCTGTGTGTGGGCGGCACAGGCGACACACAACCCGTGGGCGGCCGCGCCGGGAGAGCAAAGCCGCCAAGGCGGCGACGCCGCAGCAGGCGAAGACCTGTGAAGGCGACTCCCAAGCAGCAGCGGCAACGCCCGCTGCCGCTGCGGAGCATACTTAAGATTCCTGCGGCAAGGCGCAGCATGAGACACGGACCATTGCCTCTGACGCCGTCATTTGGAAGCAGTAAGTGGACCCCTCTGCCGCTGCGCAGTCAGCGGCGGCACAGGGCGATTTTTGCCAAAACGTCTCGCGGCACACAAGCCGGCAACGGCGGCGCACTGAACGACGCGCAGCCAAAGGGACGGCCCTTCACAGCAACAGCAAATCGGGGTGAGAGCGTCCTGGCCGCGGCCACGGCAGACCATGCCGTAGGGCCGCGGCACGGGCATGGCGCGGTGGCGCGGCAGCACCACAATACAGCGCCGGCCGACGCGCCGATCAGGCTCGCAGCCCCCCGCGCCGCCTGGCAATTTTATCTATCCATCTGGGAAGTGGGAGGGGGAGGAAGTGACGCGTCTGGACCCGCTGACAATTGCCCCTGGTGTCAGCGTGCTGTTATGGTGCCGGGTAATCTACCAAAGCGGCAGCTCTGCTGACGATACGTAATTGCGTTGGCAGAAATCTGACTGCCTGATCTTACATGCCGCCCTGTGCATTCATGGCGCGTCCCGTGGGCAACCCTGGGCGCGCATATTTGTGTGGATATGGTGTGTGGCATAATTTGTGGTGGCCTGCTCGAATCCGGTCGTCTCCTGTTGCTCCCGCACAGAATGATGCCTTTTGATATTCGATATTGCTGAATCTTTTGTGGGTTTATTTGCCATAGCTTTGAATCTCGGGAGATGTGTGCATCCCCGCTCGGCTTTCCTTGGTTTGTGCATTTAGATTCGATCGATTGGTAAATTTGAGAGCGATCCAAAGGCGTCTCTCCACCACAAGCATAGCTTTCCTGTCCAACTCCCGCCCTACCAGCTTGCTCGAAAGCCACTGCTCCTCCTTTCTTATCTTCATGCTGCTGCTGCCACACCGATGACGCTTCACGCGCACCTGCGTGTTCAGCATCCATGTGAAGCATGCTGGAAGCGATTCTGTCCAGATTCTGTTTTGCTTGCCACGCTTGCTTCGTACAGCCTGCAGTGGCCACGACCACCAGCTTCACCCACCCAACGCCGCCAGAGGAAACGCCGCCAAGGGGAGTAAAAATTTACCTTGAACGCCACTGCGAGCAAGCAAGGGGCAGATGCAGGTGCCAAAGACGAGACCCACACCGCTGGTGTGCTGCAGCAGCGTTTCGGATTGCGCAGCTAGATCTGGGCTGCAATGTCTGTGGCCTCGCGAGGGATGGGAAGCCTGTGCTCTTAGCGAAGTGTCGGACTTGTCTGTCAGCAAGTAGGGGATTGGGAATCCTGTCGCTTTATTCACGCCTGACGCCCTTCCAGGCGCAGACGGCGTCAAACTTTCAGCTTTCCACAGATCTCGAACGCGGTGCCCGTCTGGTTGGCAGCAAACACACACCTTGACCGAACTGCTCTCAGTCGCTGTCGCGGCAGCCTTGGAGACTTCCCTCAACTGCAGCAGTGCCTGCAGCCAGCCATCGTACCTGCTGCAGCCGGCCACTGCGTAATCGATCCTGATATTACCTCAATCGCTACGACTACGGAATCAAAATAAACTCTATCACCGAGGATCTGGCAGCAGGCGCAGCACTGTGCTGCTCGCCGCCCCGCCCCCGCGGCGCCTCACGCCGGCGCATGCTGGCGCCGCCCGCGCCGGCACGCTGACGGCATCCCGGCGGCGGCATGGGCATCAAGGGCTTCACCTCCTGGTTCCGGAAGCAGTTCCCGTCGGCGTACGTGCCGCGGCTTCCGCGCTATGACCACGTCTACGTTGACGTCGCGCCGCTGCTATATGTCGCCAGCAATGGTGCGGCCGCCACCGTCATGAACTAATCATACATAACGGTGGCTTGAGCTGCATGAGACACCTAGGCAGATGTTGGACAGCCCTGAGGAGCTCCGGGACATGATATCGCGCGCCACTGCTGCGCAGCAGTGGCAGTGTGTCGCCGGCAACGGTGCAGCCGCCGGCCGCGCTTCTCGTAGACTGACAGCGATCCGAGCTGCACAGCTGAAAATACGTGATGCCAATGCAGATCCCTGTCGACAGATGCCATGGACTTGCAGGCCGGATGTGCGTACAGTGTGGGCCCTGCCGCCCTGTCTTTGGTATCGGCATCGGCAAACTTTGTCCTTGCTCGCCGTGCAGTGCGCCACGAGGACGCCTACTTCACAAAGCTGTACAGCGCGCTGGACATGGCGATGTCGGTCACGAAGCCGCAGCGCAGCTTGCTGCTCGCGGTCGACGGCCCCGCGCCCCTCGCCAAGCTGCTGCTGCAGCGGTGAGCGCATATGCCGTCCTTTGGTTCACACAGAAAAATGCAGCTTGATCGTAGCCTGTGCAAACGGTCGAAACAAAGCTGCAGCGCAGCTTGCTGCTGGCAATGGACGGCCCGGCGCCGTTTGCCAAGCTGCTGCTGCAACGGTGACAAGGTTGCCACATACCAGTTCTGGCAGTCTCTCTCCACAGCCAGCAGCTTCATGAAAGACACGGCTTGATAGCGGCGCCGTCGCTGCCGGCGGCTGAGGCTGCAGAGGGTGCGCACCTGTGGACGCCGGGCTTTAGAGAAGCCGTATTGCGCCTCGCAAACGCAGGCGCCGGCGCCGGCTGACGCTGCGGCGCCAGAGCCGGCCCCCAGGCGTGGTGTTGGAGCTGCTGCATCTTTTCTGCGTCTAAAATGCACACATAAACGCTTCGAAATCCACTACAATGCAGGCGCCGGCGGCGGCTGACACTGCGGCGGGCCAGCTGCGCGCGTCCTCCTGGAGCGGTGTTGCTGCTGGAGCTGACGCCCTGGACGCACTGCATGCGGCTCTCGCATCTGAAGTGTCGGATCGCAGTTACTCCGACACCAACCCTACCAATTGCAGGCGCCGGCGACGGCTGACGCTGCGGCGGGAATCCCGCGCGGGCCCCCCTGGGGCGGTGTCACTGCTGGGACTGACGCCCGGGACGCCCTTCATGGGGCGGGTGGAGGCGGGACTCGCCTTCTACGCCTGCCAGCGGCTGCAGAACCGGGCTTGGCAGGATTTGGCGTTTGAGGTTTCGGGATCCACCGTGCCGGTGAGCAAGCGGTTCCGAAAACCCTATCTCAACGGACTGAGGGATGTGACCGTGAGGGGAGGGGGAAGTCTCGGGAGCGCCAGCGGCTGTAGACATGTGTATGGGGGGACGTGGCCTTCGAACTCTTCGGCTACTTAGCGCCGGTGAGGCACTTGACAGCAAAGCATAGGTGGCGCCAAAGAAAAGCAAGGCTGAATCACTGCGGCGGCGCGGCTGCAAATCTTGACAGGCAGGCGGCCGAAGGAGTCATGCACGGAGCTACTGGGCCCCCTGTAGTGAGCTGGACTGCAGGCCATTTGCAGCTATGTGAAGGGCGAGGGTGTCGAGCGCATTAGCTGCTGCAAGGAGCTCACTGAAAGGACACACCGAATACGACCGACATAAACAGTCCTGTATCTCTGTGTAGGGCGAGGGCGAGATGAAGATGGCGCACCGGCTGCGGCTGCCGTGGCCCGACTCCGTCGCCCCCGGCGAGAGCCACCTCATGATGGGCGGTGCGCCAGCCTCTTCCAGACTCTTTCATCTGAAATGCTCTTGTTCTCAGAAATGCCTGCCGACGAGGTATAAGCATGGTGCTTCTGCCCAGGCTCTGCGTGCTGCCTGGCGTCTGCTGCCTGCGTGCCTGAGCCAGTGCGGTGCGCATGACAGCCTTTCCTGGGCAGGGTATGTGGCGAACATGATTGGCAAGCCGCTGCGCCTGCGCTGCGCAGCTGACTCGGACCTGACGCTCATCGCGATGCTTGCGGAGCACCCGCACCTGGGCGGCGCCGCGGGTTCTGCCGCCGGCGGCCCGCCGCCGCCGACGCTGCACGTGGCGGCGGAGCCGACGCGGGGCCCGCCGCGCCGCGGGCAGCAGAACATCCAGTCCTCCCTGGGCTGCTTCGATGTGGGGCGGCTCGAGGCGGCACTGGCGGAGCTGCCCGTGGCCGGCGGCGACCCTGCGGCAGTGCCTGTAGGTTTCCTGCTTGTCTTCCTTTCCTTGCTTTCCTGCTTTCTGTGTTTGTACCTTTCATTCTGTGTAATCGTGTGTAAGGAGCCGGCGCTGGCGGAGTTTCCAGTGGCCGGCGGCAACCCCGCGCTGGTCCCAGTGAGTCTTGGTTCCTACTTCCCTTGATGCACCGCCTTGCAGTAGTCTTTCAGTCATCAATCTCTGTGCGATCGCGGAGCCGCTTGTCGCAGCGCCGGTCCCGGTGCGTTCTTGGTGTGTTGTTTTACCTTTCTTTGCTTTCCTGCTTACTGCCGCTGCATACTGCCCGATCGATATCGGCCGCCCGGAGACGGCGCCGCCGATCACCAGCCGCGACCCGGCGGTCCCAACGCGTTTGTTTGGTTGCTCTCGTTCTTGTCTCGTCTTGCGTTCCCTGACGAGCGTCTCTGCTTTTGCCGCTGCAGGCGCTCCAGCTGGACCTGGCGGCGTGCATCACCTTGGCGGAGTGTAGAGAGTACACCGTAGAGAATAGAAGTACAAGATAATAAAATTGTTGTGTGTCCGCCTCACCACAGGGCCTCAAGCTGGACCTGGCGGCGTGCGTCATCCTGGCGGCGGGCAACGACTACCTGCCCTTGGCGCCCTTGTACTCTTTCCATCATCCTTCAAACTTTACGAAACCCTTTGCCGCTGCAGGCGCTTTGGACCTGGCGGCGTGCGTCACCTTGGCGGAGTATAGGTTATGCAGGGTAGTATATCGAAGAACAAAAGCATGTAACTGTTGTGTGCCCTTTTGACCACAGGGCCTCAAGCTGGACCTGGCGGCGTGCGTGATTCTGGCGGCGGGTAACGACTACCTGCCCTCGGTGCGCGGGCTCGCTGCGGCGCGGTCCCCCCTGGAGAAGCTGTGGAGCTGCTACCTGTCGCTGCGCGCCACCAAGCGCTTCCAGAACAGGTGTGTCCCATTCGAGGTCATGTTTCATAATGAAGCAACTCGCCATCCCTTTTATCATGCTATGGTTGGGGCACTTGCGAGG
>JAABUW010001101.1_pt1 | contig 47896 bp, 61 predicted proteins | sample 5560081 | NCBI WGS metagenome assembly JAABUW01 (sample SAMN10711882, study PRJNA513363) | rock metagenome | isolation source: Antarctica rocks | place: Antarctica: Victoria Land, Knobhead sud | reverse complement strand
TTGAGCTTTGGCGACTTAGTTGCTCGATCCTTGATCAATTTGCCCCAGGCGCTCTCCGAGCAGTTGGCTGAGCCGATGTACGCCCAGGGTGAGGACGCTGATGCGGGCGAGCCGGCTGTGTTAGTATATGCTCTGCGCACGAAGAGAATCTGTGAGAGCCAGTCGGTCAGCAGCGGACTAGGATAGGAGCGAAGCGACCTGCCTTGTTATGCATTAGCATGCCTGGTCTTACGCTCTTGCAGTCTCGTAGAACCGCCTTGGGAAAAGTTGGCGAGTTGTACCATTTAGACTGAAAGCAGATGGTGCCCGCAGAGCCTGCCTTGGAGTTTCTTACAGTCTCATTGGTAGGGAAGTAGATATGGAAGTTGCTGCTAATGTCGTCTTCCAAGGCCTTGCGCACCGTTTCCTTTTGTTGCAGAGAGTTCTTGGCAGCTTTGCTTCTTCCTGCTGTTGGATTGCTCCACTCGTACTCTGTACTGCCATCATCACCTTGTGCAGCAAGATATAGCATTGCCAAGAAGTTGATGTTCAATGACCCGACGGATGAAGTAATAAAGTCCATTTTGAGTGGATGTTCAGTTGCGAGGCCAAGCTCATGGACTGCACTGCCTAGTCCGCAGTAGCCGGTTCTACGCCACGATTCTCCAAGATGGGCACCTCCAATGGTGTGGACGAACACCAAGTCCTTTGTAGCAGCGAAGTCGAAGTTGTAGATGCTGTTGATGATGCTGCGTTCGAGACCCATGGCTTCGCAGAAGTAGATGAGCTCCCGGCCAAAGAATGTGATCTCCTTGGGGGCAGTACGCCCATTCGACAGCCGTGGAAGGTCGATCAAGAATATGCTGTTCTCCATGATGCCCCCGGACTCACCCCAATCGTAGGACACCAAATTTGCCGTAGGAACCGCGACACGCAGATGAGTGGGATGGGAAAGGAGCATCAATTTTGAGTGCATGCAATTCACTTGCCCCTCCATTGAAGGGAAGCAAAGACGCAAAGTTGGCATGTGAGCCGTTTCGCGTTTGTACTGTTGCTTGGTCGCATCGTCTTTCGCCTGCATGACGAGTGTGATCTGGGTATCTATCAACATATCAGTATTAACCTATGGTAATTGGCCCCCAAAATTTCATAATTATCTGGGGTGAGGTCCTTACTTTTCAAGTTAAGTTTTGTAAGTAACCAATCCATCTCCCACTGAAATGAGCTCAGGACAGCGAGGTTCAGGTCATTCTTTTGGAGGACCTCCTCAATTTTGATGTCATCACCGGTCCTTGGGTGGCCGAAAGCCCAAGTTTTCTTGACTGTAGCCGGCAAAAGTTGAGATTCGAAGGGTGTTTTCACCTTCGAAGTAGCTAGAACACTGGCAAAAATCTGGGATGTCGTCTCTGCCGATGATTGCTTACCCAAAGACGACAGCTCGACAGGGTCGTTTGCCGATTTCTTCGCAACTTTGCGAGAAGGTGGAGGAGAAATTGACACCTTCCTCTTGCGTGCTAAGCGTTCTTCTTCCATCTTTTTGCGGTCAATACCCAGGAACGCAAGGGTATTAGTAGGAATCGAAGTTGGGACGAGTCTATCCTTGTGGCTAAGCGGCCCATTTCTCTGCTTCAAGGGCGAGTTAGATTCTCCATCGGTGGTCTCATCATCATCCGTGGTCGCTTCTTCGTCGTCACTATCAAGATTGATAACCTCCCCAGCTGGATGTCCAGCCTTTGAGGTCTTGTTTGTTGGTTTTTCATCCTGCAGCGAGAGGGCTATGGCTCGCTTGAGATCTTCATCATCCGAAGATGCCATGACGGTGCTGAGGCTCCAAATTGGGTTGTTGCTTGACCAGTGAAACGTAGCAAAGTAGCAAGAGTGACTCGGATCCGATAAAGCTGGTAGTCACGATCCGTGTTCAGCGCAGATTTAAGGCGGCTGCCAGATTACAGTCTCAAAATCCTCGCGCTAGCTCTTGCCATCGTTGAATGTAACCATCATCACGCATTGATAAGGGAAACCTGTAGAACGAGGGTCGGTCAGTCGGAACGTGGCACACCAAATGGGGCCTAGCCTTGCCGTTCTCATATACATTAATGGCCCCATAAATACCTAGAACCTAGTTGGTAAGCCTTTACGCTCTGAACAGTCTTCTGAAGGCTGCGTATAAGGTGTTGTTGAAGAGGATAAGGGTGAAATCTGCGGTGTTACAAAGCTGGGCCCCATTTGGTGTCCCTCGGACGCGTTTGCAGGGAAGTCCCGTAGGGCTGACCGCCAGCGCCAAGCTCCTCCAGCCCTCCAACTTCAATAGCCAAGTCTGACAGCTGTATCCGTGCCCGGTAGCTACGACGACCAACTGTACCGCGTATAAGGTTGAACAATCTCTTGTACGAGAACTTCTCTCGATAAGAGGTCAAGTACTTGAAGCCACTACTCCGGTTCCGCGCATGCCTGCCTGGGTAGCCTAGTCTTGGTTCCCAGTGCACACGACATATTTTCAACATGGCCGCCGGCCTCAAGACCATCATCGCACTCTCCTTCGTAGGTCGCAAATGGCTAAGTAATGCTGCGGCTCTTCTGACCATGCTTTAGGTCCTAGCCATCGGCTTCCTTCTCGTCATCCTCTCCTCCGCCCTCTTCCACAGCTACCTCACGCTACTCGTAGTAGCTACATATGTAATAGCACCCCTGCCGAACTTCATATGTGGGAGATGCGCCAACCCAGATGATTTCATGGAAAGCGCTGGGAGCGCAGTGGTGGACTTCGGGAGGTTCTGCACAGGTTTCTTGGTGGTGATGGGAGTTGGTACGTCTGGCCCTCCGGAAATAGGATGAAGGACCGCTCTCATCTGAGAGGCCCTCCTACGAATTTAGAAGATCAAGTGCTAACTTCTATTACCTTTCCAGCTCTTCCAGCGTTACTTGCCCACAGTGGCTTGATCGCCGTCCCGGCCATGGCTATGTCCATCATTGGAGGCCTGTTAATATACGGGACTATCATAAGCTTCACGATGTTTTTCCAGGAGGAGCAAGATTTTTGAATGGGCTATGGGATGTATGGATACACGGCGGGCGTCGCATTGGTGGTACAACGGGATGACTCATCGGAGGTCAAAAAGCCAAGCATTCTGGATGACACATACATCTGATGATGTTCACTATGAAGACACTGCCTGGGGTATAGGACATGCGCAGTCAATCATTACATACGGTATCTGAGGATCTATGGTCAGGACAGGTCTTCATATGAAATATCAGAATGCAATCTACACCCTCTCAGATAGCTCGCGACAGGAGCTCACATATGGCTCCCTTCTTTACACTATGTACACTTAGAATGCTAGAAGAAGAGTAAAATTGCTATTCGCTTCAATTGACATGCACTTGGGCAGTTCATTGGTATAGCAAGTCTACAAGGCTTGGCATCTCGCTAGATCTTGCCATAAGATTAGGCCGTTCTCTGCACGCGTTTTCTTCCTTCAACCACTAGTCCAGTCAAGAAATGGAGGAACAGAGTCGTACATATGCTTTTGAGACGCGCCAAATGACATACAGGGGCTACTGTGTCTAAGACCCGCTCTCAATTGAAGGATCTCAGAGGGGCGATGCTGCCGCGATGACAGAATTATGGACTGGAACTATCGACAGCGATGGATCGACCTCAAGCCTGAATGGTGAGCTATATACCTGGCGCATTGCTTTTTGGGCGTACTGACTCGAGCAGGCATACAACTTTCGACCTCTAATGCTCTCGTTCGATCCATACTTTCTTGCGATGCAAAATTGCGTTTACTCTCCATTGTCGACGTCCAAAGCATACCGCTATACCTCGCCTCAGGACCTTCGCTAGACGTCTCGACGAATGACGATGACACCGCAGCGCGCCTAACAGAAGTGCTTTTGTGGCAGGGGCATCCGAGAAACGATGATACAGGCGAATCTACGCCATGGTGGTCACACGTGGGCAGGCAGTCAGATCATGGCATACTCGTGAAGGTTGACGAGGATTCAGCGAGAGCTTCTGGGAGTCAAATTACAGAACTGTTAATCTATGGGTCCGTGAAGACGTGGTCAGCCGCATTGCCAACCCCTCCAGCTTCGTCATCACCTGCTCCGGCTGAAGAAAGCTTGCCAGTCCCAGTCCATAAAGGTTTCCAAGATGTCAGGGTCCACGCATTACCATTAAGTTCAAAGATTCTCCGCCACGCAGAGCAAGCAAGTGGATTGACTACCCCTCCTTCTGAGGCGTGCTTCCTACCTTACGGCCATGACCAGACCGCAGTGAAGCAGACGGCGCCTCATATGCGCCAAAGCTTGTCATCATTATTTGAAGATGCTACGCAGAAGAGGAGAAGGCTCAAAGGGCGGGGCGGGGAGAGCATCTCACAGGCCATGGCTAACATCGATGGCCCCTCCCAGCATGGTCTATCACAAGATATCAAAAGAGAAGAACAAGAGCCAGCATTTCTGCCACGGAAAAGCCATGCTGTGCGCAAAAGCCTCTCCCGAGCCTCCACCGTAGCTTCGTTTCCAAACTCGGAATACTCTCGGCCTATATCACGTGGAGCACTAGCGAATGGCATGCGCTCCTCTTTGCACAGAGTCGAAAGCGCCGTCTCGCCGCGCGATAGCCCAACACTCTCTGATACTGATAGCAGCTATGCACAACAAAACAAGACCGCGTTGGCTAAAGTCATCATGGCTGGTATGCGCTTGCACGGCTTACAACAAAGGAGGAGGCCTACAAAGGATGAGCGGCCAGGGACTGCAATCTCCATGGTTGATCAAGACGAAGGCGAAGATGAGTACAAGCTTGTCTACCACCAGGCTTTCAAGGCGGCCACATTTACATTTCGAAGACACTTCAATACGGTGGTCGTCAGTCAAGAGGTGATGCGAGAGGTGGTAGACCGGTCGTTGACACTGTTCTGCATTGATCCACTGGCGAAAGATGATTTCAGTGACGACTTTGCTGGATCTAGAGTCCGGGAGGGCGAAGCTCGCAACGCTTTTGATCTGCCAAGTACTGGAGCCTTGGTATTCGGTACGGGAGCCGTCTGGAGCACACCCAGTACCAAAAGACGGTAGTTGTGGCACTGTATAATATCCAGCAATACCATAAGAGCTCAGACAGAGTCGACTGGCGAGACTGCTGAATAGCGTTCACACCACGCTAGCTTTCCACGTATAGAGACTACTGTCGCGGAAAAGGATTGCCTAATGCGTCGTCGTAGTGAAAGTCAAGCGACCTTGGCTGTTGAGCTGGTTGCAACGGGACTTTCAGGTAAGCATCATGAATCAGGACGTCCAATGCGCTCCTTCCAACACTCCATAACTGTAGCTCATGTCGTATAGCTTCGATTGTGTTTAGGATCGCCATAAGACGCCTTGGAGAGGACGAGGCGGGATGGAACATATTAACTGTATTGGCGCGTTTTGCGCGGTTCTGTGAGACACAGTCGCTCAATGGTCGTGGGCTTTCTGTCGAGTTAGAGGACGGGTCAAGTATCGCATGACCCGGGGTCCAAAGCGAGAAAATGTAGACGCATGCGTAGACGTTTGTGGAGGAAATCTTGTACACCTGAAAGTACCAATCCTGAGGATACTTTCCGAAGCTGGAGACGTGGGCAAAACGTCTGGCTAATGACTTGTGCATCGAGACAAGCCCAAACATATCCTGCGCAAGGAATTGTAGAGTAGATCCACGGCTCTGATTCTACCTATCAAAATTAGAAAAACATGCCAAGCTTAACCCTCAAGCCAACCACCATTGATGGACTAAGGTACCGTCCCTCATTACTGTGCAAAATCAGTCTACGTATTAGTATACATTTTCATCCAACCATCCCACTCGGCGAATTCTATAACCCCTACCAGTCGAATTCTTATCATTCGTCATTGTCAGGCGCAGCTCTACGTAGTTTCAAATATCGATTGTGTGAGCACTTGTTTCTATCGAGTTATTTGCTTTTCAAGAAAAAATAAAGGAAGTTGAGCCAATATTTTGACTACCTTTTCTCATACCCTCTTGGCCTTTTCCAAAATCAAAACATTTGTTGTACCTCCCAGCACCGACCGTGGTGCCTGATTTCTGGTAAAAAACTTACAAACTCTATGGGAGGATCTCGCGAGGGAGGTGTGGTAGCGAAACCGTCCGCATAGGGTGCAAGAAGTTACCATGACGGATCGAGCTCTACAGCACCGCCGAGTGCACAATCTGCTCCTCATCCAAAAGCTTCTTGTTCTACGTGGAGAATCGTCGCCATTCACACTCATTCTTGATACGGTTGAGCAATCTGCCAAACCATTGATAAAGCATTATATACATAACGCAAACACTGCGAAGATCGATGTTCTTTTCGTCTCATACGAAACACACAAACCACCACAGGGGGTCACTACTATTATTAAGTCTAGAGGGAAAGACGCAGCAATTGTACAAAAGGAGATCGCAGCCGCCGTAGCACCATCAAAGCGTACACTTCTCATATTTGACACGCTCTACTACCTGGCCAGCTCGGCCACAATCTCCCTCCCTACATTCTTATCTTCAATAATGCAGCCTACAATATCAACCATTGCCATCTACCATACCGACATCCCACTCCCCGCACCAATTAACCCATACGCCCCACTGCCAATGACCGCCCTCAAGTATCTCGCCACCGCCGTTCTAACAATCCACAATCTCGACCAAGTTGTTGCGCGCAAGCGTGCCACCGACCGGAGTCTGGGTGAGCCCGTTTTCGGGCTTGCAGAGGAGAGGGAGGGCGTGATTGTAGGCAAGGGCGCGAATGGAAGGAGCGGGGTGGTAGTAGAGATGGAGTATAGGCGCAAGAGCGGACGGGGAGTGGAAGAATGGTTTTACCTGCCCAGCGCTACTTCGAAGGCAAAAGTGATGCTACTGGATGATCATCCGCAATATCGACGACCTGATAGCAGCGAAGACAAATTTGCGGCGGATGAAGTTGGAGCTGCGCTGTCGACGTTTGATCTGGGTATTACGGCTAAGCAGAGGAGGGATAGAGAAGGGGTTGTGCTGCCGTATTTCGATGCGCAGGAAGGTGCGGGTGGGAGTGGTGGGAGGATACTGTATGATATGGGCGTTGAGGATGACTTTGATGAGGAGGAGGATGAGATCTGATGGGTATGGGAAGGCCATTATTGAGAGCTAAGCAGATTTTGCGGCTCCATATACAAATCTTCTAAGAGTATGCGCTCTCGCGGTCACGCAGGGAACAGCTTCAGGCGGCTTCCTGCGCAACCCATTACAGATGTCCTCCTCCCATGATGATTGCCATTCATCTCCTGTCCAATCTCCAGATCCGCTCTCTAGCAAGCCCCCACGTCCGGTACTTTATGCCTTCGTAGGATATCGAGAGAGCTAAGTGGCGCATTACCGGCTCGGACTCAGCGGCCTATTAAATCCTCCAACACGATTCATATACTGTCTGTATTCGGTCTTCTTCTCCTTCCTAATCCCATAAACATTGTTCCCCTTCACTTTCGTATTCTTCGTCGATTTGAACCCCGTAAAGCCCATCGCCTTTCGCATCTCCGCTATTTCCGGGTCTGAGTCGACTTCCATGTCGTCGGCGGGGGGTTTGGTATCAACGGCAGCGGAGGTGCCGTTCGCGGGTTTTGAGGGAGGTATAGATGATTTGGAGGGCGGAGGTGGTCGCTGGGAGCCCCGTGGGCCAGAGGGAGGAAGTTTCGGAGGCGGACTCCTTGACTTCGTCCGCCTCGAAGACCGAGGAGGCGTTCGCGTTCGTGCTTTGGCATTGCCGAAATCCTTTCGGGGAGAGCCTGAGCGACTTCGTGGACGGTCTGGGCGCCGCGATGGGGGCTCCTCTATAGACGCTGTTAGCAACCACTGTTTTTAGAAAGAGGAAGATATCATTCCACCTCGCCGTGCCCTATGTTTATCTCTGCTCCGACTCCTCTCCTTGTCCCTTCTGTCGCGACCCCCATTCCTATCGCCATTTCGATGCCGCCGGCCATCTCGTTCTCTAGAATAGCTCCTCTCCCTCTTCTGCCCCGCTCTTTCCTTCGACTTACTTCGCTCTCGCCTCTTGTCTCTTGATCGTGACCTATGTCTCCTATCTTCACGACCGTGATTTCTGTCGCGATTGCCTCGGCTCTCTGTGTTGCCGTTTATAGGGCGCCGGTCTTGAGGTGAGTCGGCGGGTTGAGAGGCATTGCGCTCCCACATTGCCGAAATGCCGGTACGCTTTGCGCGCTTTGCTGGAGGTTCTGCCATCGTTCGAGAGAAGGATGAGTTCTTGTTGGACTTAGAGGGCTGGCGATAGATTCAAGAACGCCGAAATGTTTCTTGGCTTGGCACATCCTGGGCTTGGCATATATTACGGACGCGTCATTAACGGCGCGACGAAAGTTTCAGAGATGCTATCTCGCCTGTCGATACATTCGGTTTTTGCGAGAGCTACTGGAACGCGCAGCATAGAGATCGAATGGTCTAAACAATATATGTTCGAAGCTCAAGTCGAGTCCCGTTACAGCAACTGACAACTTTCGATTAAGCTTCGTTGCCCAATTTATTACTCAAGATGAGCGAGTTCGACACCCAAGTCGACTGCACAAGCGTCCAATACTCCCACTTGTCCTGGCATCCAGCTCAGCGTCAATATCGAGCTAACCCCCTGAGTGCTTTTAGATCTAGCTAGGGCCGAGCCTTACGATTGATACCCGTTCTTCTTCGAGACAGGCTGTCACCACTATGCCACCCCCTGGAGAGCCCATCTTGCCGTTTGCACCCTCGCATAAGGTGCTTGCGAGGGCTAGACTCAATGCATGATGGTATGGGGCCGCGAAGCCTTCCGGCCTCGGCTATGCGTGTGTAGCAGCCACGAAAGTCCAAAGCAGAAACGAAAATGAAAACTACATTCCCTGCGTGAGCCAGCGAATGGCTGTGCATCTGATACCATTATCAGCATTCATGGAAGGAATCTTTTGAGAAAATTTAATTAGACAACTCGACGGTAGACGATCCTAACTTACTTGTGAGACCATCGGTATTGACATGTTTCCGCTAAATCGGATGTACTGTTTTCAGCCGCGAGATCACTCATTCATAGCGCGGGCTGGTTCGGAGCTATTCTGCATGGTCGGTATGCATGCATGCAAGCCTCCACCCTGCTTTCTCCAATAACCTGGCATCTCAATCTATCAAGCCATTTGATTGGCTTATCTAGCGAGATCTCCGTGAGTCAAATGGTCCTCATCTGTCTGCCTGGGGCCCAGTTACAGTCCTGCAATTACTACAAATATTATAGCCCCCATCTCTTTGAACGCTGTGTGCCTCGTTTCGAGATCATCGCATCATGGCGTTTCCAACCATTATTCCACTCGATGAATTCTTCGAAGCGAATCCGGGTATTGCCCCAAGCTTTCACTTAGGCCCGGCCGCCGAGAACAGGCGACGGGTTCCAGAGGATTATCGAGAAGTTTTGCCGTATCGACCAGTAGTCATCTTCGACTCGAGCCTAGCTATTGGAATCCCAAAGGCTCAGCTCATCAAACAGGCAAAATTTATGTTCGAGTCGTTGGACCTTCGTCAACATGAAAGCACAGATAAGCCTCTCGTGTTTGTTGCCCAGCGTCCACAGGCTGCTTCTGGACGTGCCACGAACACCCCAATTACTTCAGACATACCGCCAGCTCCGAGAGCCCAAATCAACCCAGCGGCTCAAGACAAGAAGCTAATAGATGCTGTGGAAACGAATCGTGTCGCAGATGTAGAGCAATTCTTACTGAAAGAGGGCCACCCAAGACTGCCCCCCGGAACCTTGTCGATGCTACTGCACATCGCGGTCAAGAATGGTTACCACGATATGTCGAGTCTACTTTTACGGAAGGATGCGCCTGTGGACGGAAGGGACAAGAATGGTAATACGCCTCTGTTGGCTGCTGCCCGTGAGGGCCATGAAGACATAGTTAGAATTTTGCTTCTGTTTGGCGCCAAGCTCGAGGCTGAAAATGAATTTAAATGGACCGCTCTTCACGGAGCCTGTGGCCATGGACATTTCGGCATCGTCAAACATCTCTTGAAGAAAAAGGCAGACTTGAAGACCTTGGACCACAATGGAAAGTCTCCACTGCATCTCGCCGTATTTGAACAAAGGTTGACGGTGGTGGAAGTTCTCCTTCAATACCGAGCTGAACCGAATATGGCAGACAAGGATGGAGACTATCCCTTACACGTTGCAGCTCGACAAGGGTCCACCGAGATCATGAAAAGTTTGCTAGAAGCGGGCGCTACCCCGAACCCGTCCCCGCAGCTACCGTCTCCTCTCTTTATTGCTGTTTCCCATAAGCAAATAGAGGTTTTGCGGTTACTTTTGCAGCACGGAGCTGTCGCTACAGGAGTCGACGACAATAAGAATACCGCTCTTCACCTGGCTGCTAAGATTGGACACGCTGCAGCCATAGGTCCACTTCTGGAAAAGGGATGCTCCTTGAAAGCGAAAAACGCTTCAAAAAAGACTGCATTGGAGCTTTCCATCTCAGGAGGCTCTATTCCGACTGTGCGCAACCTTCTTGAAGCCGAGACTAAGATGGCCGTCAATATGGCCACCAACAATGCTTTACTTGAGGCTGTGAAGTGCGAAAACCCCGAGTTTCTTGCACTGTTCCTCAGGCGGGGTGCAAATGTGAATCTCCGAGACTCGTCAGATAGCACTCTGTTGCATGTAGCCGTGCAGGAACAGCGATCCGGCAACGTAGCCTTGTTACTGGTACATGGTGCTGCACTCGATGCAAAGAACTCAAGCAAACAGACACCTTTGATGCTTGCAATTGTACAATCGCTACGCGAGATGGTGAAAGTGCTTCTCGCACATGATCAGAAGAACATAAATTCCCCTTGTGTCGATGGATGGAGGCCGCTCCATTTTGCCGCAAAAGAAAACAAGCCGGCCGTGCTAGTGGCGATTCTTGAAAGTGGAGCATACATTGAGATCAAATCCAAAAACGACGGTCTGACAACACTTCATTTAGCCGTTGAATCTGGATGTGTTGAAGCAGTGGAATGTCTTCTGAAAGCCGGGGCAAATCCAAACGCTTGTAACAAGAGCGGGCAAACGCCTTTGCACAAGTGTACGAAAAAATCGTTGATAGATCCTCTAGTCCGGCATGGAGCAAAGCTAGAGGCTAGGGCCGACGACGGCTCGACACCACTGTTCTTGGCTGCACGCTGGGGTCGATCGACAATCGTTGAGGCTCTAGCCTCTCACAAAGCGAACCTGCACACTGGGCTTTACCGTGAGAGTACTTCACCACTGATAAGAGCTGTTATAAATGGCCATGCCAAAACAGTACGGGTGCTTCTACAATACCGAGTCGATGTGCATCAGAAATTGATTAACGGTCAATCTCCAATTGGACTCGCAGCTTCTAAAGGTCATACCGAGGTTATCAAGGTTCTACTCGAATATCGTGCAGATATAGAGGCTTCGCATGGGTTTTTGGGGACACCGCTCATCATGGCTGTCAAGAACGGCCGCATAGCAGTTGTCGAAATGCTCCTAGATCGACGCGCAAAGATCGAAGCGACGTATCCGCTCGGGATGCGACCTTTGCATCACGCTTGTGACGTAGATACTGAAAACACGGCGATTGTTGAACTTCTGTTGAAACGGCGAGCAGATGTTCATGCGCGATTTACCGTTGAGTTTACCACAGTATGGGAACAAAGGAAATGCAAGACGGCGCTACACTTTGCTGCCATGAAAGGTTTCTATGACACTGCCAAGATCTTACTTGATTATGGTGCCGACCCAATGGCCAGAAATCACCTTGGAAAGACTGCGCGAGATCTTGTGGTTGAGTACTGCCCATCGAAGACAGCGCTAAGCGATCTCCTGGCGAGGAGGGCTTCTGGACTGTGGTGATACGGTACACGGTCAAGATGCTACCTGACCTTAGTAGGTCCGTTCCTTCATGCAGCAACTATTGCATAATCATTGATTAAGGGCGTCACTGATGAGCGAATTGACCCCTACTACATAAGGCCAATTCAGCACAGAAGGGGGGACATTCCACCAGCGCATTTTCATACCAGCGCCTTCAGCATCTTCGCATCCCGTTCCATCTCTTCCGCTCTCCTGATTGTGTCTTTCGCGAGCTCCTTCATGCCCATTGCTTTCATCATGAGATTGTCAGCTGCGCGCTCAAGCGGGCGGAACTCAAGAGATTGGGCGTAGCTGAAGTCTTCCTTACACTCTGCATTGCGCACCTCCGCTAGTCCGCACCGATTCCCAACAATGCTGTGTATAGACCTAACAACCATCTCACCATTACTCTTTGTACACTCCAGTGGTAGAATAGGCGCGTTTGTCAGTGGCGAGAGTGAGAGCTCGACAACTAGGACGCGGAAGCCCAGTAGGTTCCCTAGCACCTTGAGCAGATATTCGGGAGGATTGCCAAACAACACTGTGTGGGCAGCATCAATCTTCACAAGCATGGACTCTCGCTTCCTGTCCACGCCACGAAAAACGCCGATAGTAGAGCGGATCATCTGTCGCATGCCCTCCTCTTCAAGCTCTCTAAAGCTCGCTGAGATCTCCACCACGACTTTCTGTATCATATCTGCTGGCTTTGGTAAAAGCGTTGTGGGTTCACTGGTATCTTTGCTATCAATTCCGAACTTGAAAGTGCTCTCCGCATACAGGACACTCATAGCTTCCTCGTGTGTGGTCTTTGAGACTCGGAGAATAGCAAGGTCGGCCTTGCTTGTAGTAGGTGTAGTTGTAGTATCGAAGAGAGGCAGTCGATAGGTGCTGCTGAGAAGTAGGCGGTACACCTGATTGCGTAGCTCTGAAGGCAAAGGAAGCACTTCTGGTGGCTCGATGTTCTTCTCCATCTTCTTTTTTTTCTAATTCGAGGGTCCACTTTGGGGTATCTTGATTTACATAAATCTTGAATGAGAGATGTGGTGAGCTTCGGTTAGAAAATCCAGAATTGAAGGGATACTCACGGCATTGAGATCATGGTTTGTCGTTGGAGCATTGATCAAGATCGAGTAGTAGGATATGAAAGACTCATGATTTGCGCATTGAGACAGTGTGCGAAATCGCGGAAGTGTTTGCTGTGTCTGTAGAGCCCGCTGTATCGATATGCTTCTGTTGATCAAAAGCAGTCGCAACTAGTGATGAGACGCGATCTTTGAGAACAAAGCAGTATGTCACTCCTATGTATTATCCTCTGTCGTAGGCAAGCCGCCACAACTTTGATCGTCCTAAAGCCCGCGTGTCAGAAGACCACGATAAGGTCTAGGGTCGTAGTAAGCCGTGGTGCTGTAGAAACGGAGGATCACCGGCGTAAGGAGGAGGTCCTTAGAAGCTTGGGATGCCAGACGCGCTGTGAATCTGATCGGGTGATCAAGGAGAGGAGAGGTGGTGCGAGGGAGGCTACGAAATTCTTGCGGCGTATTTCCGGGTCTTTCTTTGATATTGTGGTTCGGATGCGATAATTTTCGTCAAGGAACTTGAAGTCCACGATTGGGAGACTGGGAGCGTATGCAGGAGCGGATGATCGTGTGTTCCAGGCTCAAAGGGGATTGAGATCAGGGGTCTACTAGAAGACTTTGGGTTTCACAAAGTCCTAAGCGGTCTGCGCGGGAAGTTAAGTGGGACATTCAAGTCACAGAGCGGTTTGATGCAGGCCGAGTTTTATGTAATGGGTTATCCCTCTATCTTACAGAATCTAAGTACAAATGCCGATCGTCTCCATCACCTTTCGTGCGCTCAGCGCCTTGTTCTCAGCTACTATACCCAGCATTTACAGCAACCCTCTCCATGCTCCACGAGCCTTGTGACCCCTCCGCCTACCTAAGCTCATCCTATATCTGGTAGCTCTCTAATCCATAGCCATGGCCAGATAATTTCATGTATGAAATTCGAAGTAACGCGCACATTCTTCTTTATCATGAACCTCTAGTTCCTGTCATCACTAATCCCTCTGTCAGATCCAAACGCCTCCGCCAAAACTAAGAAGACAAGTCCATGACTTTCAAGGACTCAACTCGCAACACCACTGATCGTTTTGAATGTTTCGGGGAGCTGAGCTGACAGACTCTTGAGAGTGAATCCTGACCAGTTGCATGATGTATGAGTTGCCTTTCAAAGAATTTCGTCCCCCCGGAATGCACTGTACACATTTTCAAAAAGCGCTTCCATAAGCTTTCAACGAGAAGGACGTTCAGCTCCGATCCGTTTGTAGCCCCTTTGTCCTCGTGCTTTGGATGTGTTCATCAGAGCGGATAAACTTCAGGAGGAGCGACTTAGATACTTCGCTGATGTACTGTAGCCAAGGAGGAACCAAGACTATCTCTTTGAGTGGACCATTTCTTTTTTGTCTCTAAGTTTACGGCCTTGGGTTTCTGTGAGCATAGATTTAGACTCCACCCAACCAGTGCATGCTTGGTCTAAGAGGGTTCTTTCTGGGATCGAGGTCGAGGCGCTACATGAGCATGTAGATCTGAGAGGGTCTATCTATAAGTGGGATGGTATGCCAGAGAAAGATTTTGGACATGTAGACTTTCGGCGTGAATGCGATACGAAAAGGCTTTTAACTTGTAGAAAATAAAGTTTAAGCACGGTTCAGCATTTATGCGCCCGGTTCTAACCCAGTCCATTGTCTTTTGTACCAAGAATAATGACAGCAAAAACATTATATGCTGAGTCTCAGACGTGATGACCAAATGAAAAGAGTAGAATGGAATTTGGACAAGCTGACCATGGAGATGCAAAAGTGCCTATTCCGGTTAGAGAACGGGTACTATCTCTAGATCCCGGACCTTATTTCAACGTTGTAGGAGCTTCGGGCTTATTCTTTATCATTCTATTTGAACAATGCAGTCCTAGCCTTCCTTGGGTTTATCGCACATCCCCAAATCGTCGTCTTTAATTTTATTTTTGCATGGTGTCTCAATGACACGTCTAAGCGCTCGCTTTTAGCACTTCCTCGTACTCAAGAAATCAAGACTTCATTCGATTCAAGCGTCATGCCATCGAAGCTGAGGTACGGCAATGCAATGCTTCACTCAGTTACCATAGAACAGTCCGGAATACCCCTACTGTATGGTCTCGCGTATTAGAGTGTGTCGAAAGATTTTCGTATTAAATTAAAGCTAATGATTATGGCTGAGGATCGAATTGCAAGCAAGCCTTTTGCTCAGCAAGCGCTGGACAGACAACCCTCCACTACTATCTACCAGCCACGACAAGGTCCTCTATGATGCAAATCTTGTACACGTCAACCGACCCCAGAACCTCCGAAGTACCTAGCGATAGGGTTGCTGACCCAGCGATATGAAGGCCATCCACAGGAGCCGTCAACGAAGCGAGCGCCGCACGGGCATGCTAATAAACTAGAAGCGAATACACGAAATGAATCTGAAAATGTTGATAGCCATTTCGCTCAGGCTCATATCCAATTACTTGAGCTGAGAGAAAAAGTCCAACTGGCCCGCAACGCCGACCTTGAGATGCCATGCTTGCAAGAATGTGGTTGTATGAAGAAAAGATTTTTGGTTGGAAAAGTGTGTTCACGGACTTGCATTGTATCTACCAGCGGTACCGATTGCTTGTCCAGTTTCATCACTCCTGGCAGTTTCCCTTGACTCGATCTTTTCAGAAATTCGTCTTGCTCCCCACAGTATTGGACTCCATCTCCAATTCTTCTGCCTCAGCTGCAAGCGTTTTGCTGCAGAATATTTGCGGCTGGAACCTGACATATCTCGAATAGAAAACATTGACTGCCCCAGGTACATCTCCTTCAGTGCCTGGACCCAGGTATGGCTCCAGCTCCCGCTTGATCGTGGAGAGAATGACCGCCATATCGTCCGGGAATTCGTAAGGGAATTCCTCGGATATGTGACGCAATTTTGCCGAGGGAATCGGCGCAAGCTGACCTTCGGAACATTCCACAATCAGGTCATCGAGGACCGCTCTAGGGAAAGTCGGGTTGAGAGCTGCAGCTTCCTGCACGATTTTTATCAATTCTGTCTGATGTGCGACGTGGGAAGTGACTTCTAGCGTTATGGTCTTGAATCCGACGAATTTCTTCAACTCCTGGAAGATTCCTGTCTGAATGATGCTGAGATCCTCCTTGTCATTGCATCCCTCTATTTTTACGCAGCAAGTGTCTCGAACCATGCCATCCTTGCCGGCAAACTTGCCAATGACGATATCCTGTATCATTTTCTCCTGCATTGCGCGCTGCGCCGACGCTGGACCACAATTCCTCCAGAAATATCCCCATAGCACAATCTCAATGTTCCTCATTCGGTCCACCTCTTCCTGGCTCGGCGCCGCAGCAAAGAATGCCTCGTCTCCCAGCCATGCGTCCTCGTAAGTGACTTCAAAGCGAAAGGTGGCCTTGCGGTATAAGATTTCTTCTGCTTCTGTTTTGATGAGCTTTGATACCTGAAGGATGTTCAGGTCGGCGGGGACACAAGGTTTTCCTATATAACATTTACACATCAGCAATGTCATCCTCCAGATGCGATTTCTGGATCTCAACATTGAGTAGATGGCAAATGAATGGACCACTGGGCAACAAGCCAGGTGCCGGAATACATACTGATGAATGCCCAATAGGCCATGCGATCACAGTGATCTATTGGAAGGACTGTGTATGTCTTGGAAAACAGTTCGAAGTAGATTTGATCTCGTAGCTCGCGGGGTATTGTGACGAGTGCGGCGCCTGACAGAGCTTTGGACGTTGCAGATACGTCAGACATTCTCAGGCAAGTCCTTGATGACTAACGACGCGATTTAGATCAAGCTTAGGGAACAAGACTTCTTGCTTGTTGGGAGTTGTGTTGAAAAGCGGAGGTCTCCTGTCGAAAAGAAGCGAAGATCAACCTGGGAACCCGACAAGTTGGTCTGGTGAAGGAACACCCGAGACGGGTTGCATTCCGTTCGTTTGCAAACAATGAGGATCTACAGGCTTAATATACGTCCCCTGCCTAGAGCGTTTGCCCCTCTAATCTACCACGAAGAACTTTCCATCTGCATCTATGGCTTTCCACCTTCATTGATGATCCTAGGCATGCATGTCGAACATAAATCGCACGTCTCGCATGCGATTGTCTTCTACCCGCCTGGTTTCGCAGTGGAGTCCTTGAAGATAGCTACCCTATCAGCGACTATGGGAAAATGCAACCCCGCTTGGAGGCAGCACTTGACCCTGGGATTTTCATGATGAGGCTGCGAAATTCTATCTGTAATATGGCTGATTGACTATAGGCGTGAAACAGAGTCTTGTTGTGCAGCTTGGGAACGGTTGATGTGGAGGACCGCAAGAATTTGGAGTTCCAAGGAAAGAAGAATGGAAACAGGACTTTTGAGAGAATTTGAAATTGTAGATGTTCTGCGCCTAGTGCCGGAAAAATAAATTTGCGCTACTGTAAGTTTTCTTGCACCTCCACAATCAATCCTCGTTTTCCTTGCCACGAATTGCGAGGAACCAAACACCAATCCCATTGCCATGGCTTCTGACAGAATTAGGCACGCCTTCAAGCTCCCCGCAGAGATACGCACCATGGTGTACGACCAAGCTCTCGCAAACGGTGGTATGTGACCTCTTGGAGTTGTCCGAATAGCTCTTCCCACTCGAGATCATTTTAAAGACACTAGAACTGACTCCCAATTTCCGCAGACTTCAATCTCAGCCAAGTCACCAACACTATCCATGACGACGTAAGGCTGTTTCTTGAGTAGAATCTGCCACATTGTATCTCGCCAGGAGCCATAAGACATATATTAGGAATACCAGCTCACCAATGACTTCCCATACATGCCTCAAGACTCTTTCGTATCCTAGAGTAGTAATGCTGATCCTGAATTCTCCCATAGATTGCTCCTTTCATAGCACCCTACAAATTCTTCCGTCTACGCATCGCATATCCATACACCTCTACTCCGGCACCACTGGGTCAAGTGGCCACAGCAATGGTGCAGAATCTAGTCCTAATGATCAACCTGGGACCCAATCGCCAATCCATCGATTCCAACATCGTCCAGTATTTCGGGGGCTCCTCCATCGCCAGACAATTCTGCCACGTTGCTCTTGACTACCGTGGTCATTACGATGGCTTTGGACCTTTCATTCCCGAATTCCCTGCTCTTTTCCAGGCATTACGAGGACTCACTGGGTTTTGGAAGGTGAGGGTCATGATTCTACACAGCTTAACCGACGTCCAGGCCCGCCTTTTCCCGTACGCGCTGCTACTTGGGGCGTTGGAGCCAGCATTTGGACCAGCAACGTATTCCAGGTTCCAGGGAGCGGGACTGCACTTCATCGAATTCCAGCCTTCTACATTCAGCGCTCGGGTCAACTCCGTGTCAGCTTAGGAGGGCAAAGATGGGGAAACGGGGAAGAGGTGCTATCCGAGGAGGAAGATGTGGGAGACTCCTTACCAATCAAAATGTGAGAGGCATAGATGAATAACTAATTCTTAAGAAAATCATTAATGCTGAAGTGGGTGTATGTATATTAGAAACTGAACAACGAAGCATTTCAGTATCGAGGAAGCGTAAATGATATGTCGCAAAGCCTTTCCACTCATAATTATCCTTTATCTTGCCGTCCTTTCTCACCCAGAAGGCCCAAAGATCGCACTCATCAACATGGTCTTCCATCAGCCCATAGTCTCTACTTCTTTGAACGATGGCAGATACAGCCTTACTATGAATGCGGACTCTTACTTGAGACCGCTGACACCGTCAATCAGCAAAGAGCGAGCCCTTGCATACGAGGATTGAGTCTTTCATTATGAAACTTATTGTGCAGACTAATCTCAACGCAAACAGTGACTTTACAATATTGCTTAAATTCACCGCCCATGCTGTAACAACTTACACAACCGACGAACGATTGACAATCAACACTTCCTCAATACATCACACTCGTTGCCTACCACGAATACCCACCCCCCTTCACTAGCTCAGCATACCACTCCCCAGACCCTCCCCTACACAGTAGCTTCGGCAACATTCCACACTAACGATCTGATCTGACTTTAATCACCCCTCAAGTCCATGAAGCCTTTAGCATGACCCCCGCACCATCCCCCTCAAAGCATGGCCTGTTTGAACCCCCGGCCGAGATATGAAACATTATCCACTCCCACATCGTCTCTAGCGCGGACCTCAACGCATACGTATTCTCTCTGCTTTCAAAGCCGTCCACTATGAGGCAGTCGGAGTAGTCGCACAGCAGAAAATCATATGGCTCGAGCTTGGCGACGAGATCTGGGAGGCACCAAGTTTCCTTATACATTCGAAAACTACAGGACATGTACAGCATCTGGATCTAAGGATAAATCTTGCTGGAACACAGCAGGGGCATGCACCCTATCTGTCCAATGCTGGGGCTATTCAATACTTCGGTGGTGCTTCTACCCGTCGCCAGTTATGCTTTATTACTCTCAACTGCGGCCAACGCACTTACATCGTGAGAACGTACGCTAGATATGTTAGGGTCAACTACTCATGGCTTTCAGACAGTCCAAGTATTCTTCCGCTCTATAGCAAACAGAAAAAAGTTACTCTTTGTATTCTGGAGTCAATGAAATTTGCAGATACCTGATATTTATCAATTATGATGCACGAATCCCATGATGAAAAAATTGTTTCAACATTGCTGTTTTGACTTGACACATATCCTTGTCATGGCTATTGCATCAGAACCTCCATGTCTCCGTTTCTTGCTTTTTTTCTCTGCACCAGCCTCTCCCAGATTCTTCCAGTACTCCACTTGATTCCGAATACTAATCCATCTACTTTCACGACAACTTCAACGGAGAATTATGCAGGTTGCAGACACCTGTCCCGAGTCTGAGGCTAACCATAGTCTCCTTGAGGCTTCTGGTCCTAGCTCTGAAGCCGCCAACGCCTCCGAAAGCCATGTGTCTAGTAGCGAAACGGAACTTGCTGCCTCTCCTTGATGTTGCTAACGATACCTCTAAACCAGTGCTTGCTCAAGACAGCTGGGTTGCAACCCTACTAAAGCGGAGTTATCTCTCCAAACTTGCTCTTAACAATCACGTCCCGGATGCCATCATTGCTTACAGCAACCTGAATACATATCCATCAAAATGAAGCGTCTTCTACCTCGCCACCGAGATTCGAAATATCATCTATGAGAAGCTGCCGTCGCCGGCGATATAGATGCCCTATGCGCCTCGAAGCTGATGCACCATGCAGCGGTCGCAGCTATCACAGACGACAAAGTCTTTCACGTACGCCTCGGTAATTGGGGGAAGCAGTCTCAGATTTTCAAGCATGGAAAGTAAACGGAGATGATTCAGCATCTAGCTCTGACCCTCTACATTCGATCAGCAGGAATTCAGCCCCAGCCTTTACATGACGCCTATTGGGCTTTGAACGATAATATCGAGTACTTCGGTGGCTCCGACATTGTCAGAGAGTCTTGCCACCTCACGCTCAAATTCGGTGGTGATACGTTCGCCAAGAGTATGGCTGAGGGGAGTATAATGGTAAAGACACTTCCAACTCTGAATGGACTCAACAAGGTCACTATTGATATATCTTCTGCTAGAGAATATGCAGAGGATACCGTGTTCACTGCGATTCTGGAGCTCAGGGGATCTCCAGAGGGTCTTCACTCCTTCAAGTACGGGCCTGGGTTTCGATATAGGACTGCTCGGAGCGCTTTGGAGCGTGAGCTGGGGATGGGAAAGCTGTCCGAGGCGAATGGATCTTTGCGTGATCGCTGATGGATTGGGCGGATTCTGTGCTATTTACTAGAATTACTGTGCATCGAGTTCGACCAATTTGGACATGCAAACAAAGGCTTGCACGGCGCTGGATGGAAATTGGTTATTGACTCAGGCTATATTTCCGGCTGCCAACCGCGACAGCCTCAACTGGGAAACACTACATCGGCGCCGCTACCTCTCCCAATGTGACAGGCCCCTACACGCCCCATGATACACCTATGATCTGCCTACCAGATGGCCATGGATCCGTGTGCCATTGGTACTGATGGCTTCATGCAGGGAAATGAAGGCTATATCGTCTTCGATAATGGCAGTGCCCTCGATCCTGAACAAACAGCACATATTGCTCTTCAAAGAGTGGAGGCGAATGGATATACGACGATTAGAGACTGTGAAGAGATGGTGCACAGCTTCCCGAACGGTGACAATGACACGGAGGGTCCCACGTTGGTGGCCAATTTATCGAATAATGGCTTTGTGCTTTTCTTCGTTGTTAACATCGGAGTACTATTCAAGCAAGTGTCAGCCACTTCTCCGGTGAAGACGTTCACTGCTCATTCCCTCGAAGAATTATCCAGTCTCTCGTCCTACAACTCTGCTCGTTCTCTAAATTCCTCGAGCTTCATCACTCGACTTCTCTGCATTGCTTGTCAATCTGTGGACATCGTCTTACATACTTTGTTGCTAATCCTGCTAGATTCTGAACTCCATATCTGAAGCTTGACGGACAGAAGTCAAGACAAAGGTGCTCGGAACCTGTAAGCAGCTTCGCTGGTCAAAGAGCCGGTTCAAAATCCTCTGGATCTGTTCCTAGCTCACCAAAACAAAGCTACGTGCCATATTCTCAGACCTATCGAGCTTGCAATGTGATGTGACAAAGAGGGCACCCACATCGTTCAGCATTGGAATTTCGTGCGCAGCATGCATTGATATGGTGATCAAGTCTTTAGCGAATATTTGTCCCTGATGACGGCGGAGTAGTACATTATGAAGGAGCCATCGGCCTTGGGTGCCAGTCAGCTTGGATCACCCTTAAAAATGGGAAGGGGACGCTACCAAATGGTTGACATCAAGATCCCAAACATGCCCGTCGGGCTTCTCGACTCAATTGCCAGTCTTTGGTAATGCATCAAAAATTATCGATGTCCGTCCAAGTGCCTCCCAGGCCATCTGAATTCGCCACAGGAACATTGATCTTGTTTTCGTCATTGTAGTGGTTTGTGACGAAGGCGTAGTACTGGCCATTGTCAGTGTTGATTACGCATGGATCTGCGAATGCTTTATCCAAGATAGGCCCGTCAATGCCGGCTGCTGCAAAGGAGCGGGGCAAGAGCGTAAGGAGCGTTGGGAGGAGCAGGAAGAGGGGGCTGTTCATGGCGTCGGACTTGGAAGGGTAGCGGCAATAGCGCGAGGCGAATGAGACAATAAGTAGTAGCCAGGAGCAAATCTGATAGAGCTCAACGAAACATCACGCATATTCAACGGTTTGTACTGAGACAGGAAAGACTGTGAGTGTTTTTGGAACAGTATAAAACCTGGTGGCTAAGGGGGAGTATCCATCTTGTATCGTTGCTAAATCTGCGTCGCCCTAAGGCAAACGCGTCAACTTTCCTTCTGCTCTATCCTCTCATGTGCTTTAGAATCGTTCCGTGGGCATTGTCGAATAGGAGATGGTATATTGAGACATTTTGTTACAGCTTTGGAGGCACGGTCTAGGCCTTGGCGCTTGGAGGGCTTACAAGCCTAAAGCGGCTAGCTTGAGAAGATCGCCTAATACCGCCCCAAAGTAATTCTCCCTCTCATTTTTGGAATCTGTTGACGTCGATGCCACCAGTGCCACGCTGAACAGCTCTGCATATGCTGTCTCCCACTCTTGCTGGAGATGCATGAAGGTTTGTACGCCATCGTTGAGTCAGAAAGACCCCGAGTTCCTCCTGTTAAAAGATATAGACCTGGCAAAGAAGGTGGCCAATGCAACGTTCACGATTTCGAGATATGTAATTGGAGAGGATATCATTATTGGTTCCTCGAATTCCTCACCTTCCTCTTGCTTGATGTGTCTCAATTCGCGCATAAGGTTTGTCATGCCATTCGATGCATTGGTCTCTACAGTCCATTATGTACCATAGTGAGACCTACAAACGAAATGTAGGAATGAGCCACTGCGTTGCACTATTTCATGCATGACCTCGGAAGGCTAGATCTCTGACAGATCCCTGAAGCTAGATATGCCGTGAGGCGCGGCAAACAAGCCTATGGTCACGGCCTGGAACATTGACAGGAGTCTTTCACGGGCTAGAATTGAGCTTTGGTATCCTGTACTGGACCCCAAGTAACCTCTTATCACGACATAGCAACTCCTCCTTTGCTTGAAATGGCATCGAAACTCAGTGCTAATTGCTACATGCTGAATGGAGCTAGCGGTCCTCTTGTATTGCAACGGCGAATTCGGTATGCGGCGGTCCATATGAAACAAGATTGATTTTCGGAGTACAGGATTGCAACTGTTTCTGTGTGAGCTTGTCGCGAGACTCGTAAGATGCCCAATCGGTCCGACCCGTTTCCGACCTTTGGATTTTCCATCCGGATGTTCGTTAATTCGACTGATTCTTCTGCTTTGTACACTTCCGTGTATACCCCTTGCAGGATCCACGAATAGATCATGACTCCCAGATATTCGTTTATGAGTACCTGGGGAAGGAACTAGAGGAGACTCAGTCTATTAGTGTTCAAGCCTCGCGCCTACCGGGAGGCATGGAGGGGTATGGAAGGGCCCATTGCAGGCACCTTCGAGTGGTGGGTTTGGTGGAGAAATCAGCAAAGATTGTACTTGAAGAAAGTCGGCAGCCTCCGGCTTATTTTAGATTCTTCACCGATCATCGCAGGTTTGGAGCATTCGTCATTCCTCAAAATCGTTCATCCTTAATCTGAGGTTGCCTCCAGTCTTGACAAAATGGCAGACAATGACATTGCACAAGGCACCACAGCTATGATACCCTCCAAGCTAGCAAACAGCAGGCCTCGACGAGATTTCTTCGATCTCCCAAGAGAGCTGCGTGATGTCATCTACGATTCTCATCTGGCCACGAGATACAACATGAGACCGCTGGACGATAAATGCCAGCCCTACGACCTCAACATCCTCCTCGTCTCTCGAAGAACCTACGAAGAGGCGTTAGAGACGCTCTACAAGACCCGAACATTCCGATTAACGATAGATCCGTCACACCTTCCTCCGCTCCCATCCCCCGAAAAAGGTCTCGTGGACAGACTGCAAAATGTCGAAATAGAATGGAAATTACAACATGAATACAGGCGCTGTTGCGCTGAATGTGATGTATATCGGGGTAGCCCGGGCCCGGAGGCGTACTTCCTAGAGCACTTCTCCTGGCTAGGATCAGAGATTGTCAAGAACAGATGCCACGTCGCAATTCACGACAAGAGAAATGGGTACGCACCATTCGGCATACTAGCGGAAGGCCTAAAGTACCTCAATGCGTTCAAGGTACTCACGATGAGTATGACGCAGTACTGCGGCTGCTGCGGTATTATTCATGCTTTGGAGTGGCCACAATGGCTGGAGAAAGAACTCGAGTCTGTGTTGGGTCCCCTATCTCTGGAGGAGTTGCCGATGGGACATCGCATGGTATTTCACCCCATTGATTATATAAATGAGTTTGAGTTGAAAGGGGTGGAGAGAAGGGAAATTGAGGTCAAGCATATGTGGGTGAGGTATGAGCCGGTGCTGGGCGTGGCTGTTGCCCACGGAGCACGCCGGAAGCCATAAATAGATTACGCTCTACACTCTAAACTTTACTGAGATTTCGCTATAAAGGAGGAGTCAGCTCTACTCCCATAGATTGTATTTTTTCAATATACTATCCTCCTCGCTGATCAGCTCTTCCGCCTCTGAACACGCTTGACGCAACGCCTATAGCAATGGCTAATCAGCAATCGCCACACTGTTCTGAACGACCGCATATGTCTCACATAGCCCCTCGAGCGTTCCTCCAGCTCCCGAGGGAGTTACGCGACATGATCTATAGTCACCTTCTGATCTCTACTTACACTCCATATCTGCCAGCCAGACGCGCAACAAGGAGGCGCGCATACAATCATCCTCGCGAACAACAATCCTCCGGTCCCCGTCGTCTGAACATCATTCTCACTTGTCGTACTGTCTACAAAGAAGCATCCGAAGTTCTACACAAGGAAGCTACCTTTCGGTTCCCAATTGGAGGTTCGACAGGGGATGCACTTGCTCTGCCACCAACGATGGATAGTCGGATCCAGAAAGTTGAGTTACGCTGGCGGCTTGGGGACCGTAGTAGCCTCGACCAGTGCTGGTGCGCATGGTCTCGCCTTTGTGACGATCGTCCTGACTCGAATTGTCACACCTGTGGCATCCTCTCCGACCTTTCAGACCCATTGAGTCGAAGGCAATCATGCACTATCCGACTAGTGCCTGACATCGATTGCAATCTTGCAACAATTGATCGTTTGATTGACGATATCAAATCGATCAGAGGTTTCCGTATCTTGACTTTGAAGTACTCCACTCAACCACGAATCTACAGTGGTAGGTGGAAAATACAAAACAGGGAGCCGCGCGAGTATTTCATGGAGAAGCTGGAATCTACGTTTGGAACACCCGTGCTGAGCAGGAATCTGGTAATACAGAGCCTGGCATTCGAGGTACGCGAATGCAGGGGCGTGTTCTGCTAGCAGAGCCGGCAACTAGCTTTGGGGCACGGGCAGGCATTGGAAGAGGTCGTTGGCGCAGGGCGTACCCCCACCTCTAGCACTCATCATGGGTGTTCACAGTTGTGCGAGCCGAGAAGCTCGGTAACATATGAGTCAAGATGCATCTGAATGAGGAAGGAAACCACACAGAAGAACATAGACTGGAAGCCCCATCATATTTAATTCAAACCCCAACCATGGTGCCCACTATGTCCAAACCCTATGCCATCGCAAGCAATCTAGGAGATCAAATCACAGATTTGTCACTCGATACAACAGTACTTCGGGTTCTTACCCCCAAATGGCAAAGAATCAAACTTCTTCACACTTCCTTTCGACTTTATGGATATGACATATGACCATGCTCTGACCGCAGATTACGCAAAAGGGGCGCGGCACCTCGATATCAACTTGCGGAGAGAGCCAATCTCGACTTACGACCATCCAAAACACCAGTGCGATGCAACATGCGACCCGCCTGCTTTCCATTGAGTTAACATCCTCCTCGCGTCTAAACTTGTGAGTGCAGAGGCTTTACCAAGTCTACACAAGCGAAGCAAATTCCAGTTCCACGTCGGACGGCGCATCCGCATCTCTCGTCCTCTCGGCCCCGCCGACGCAGGCGGCGCGGTAAAAAGCGTGACAAGAGATGGACATTGAAATTGTTTTTGGGTTGCAGTGATGTTTGTGCCAATCTAGAAGCCAAAATCGCAAGCAATGTGTAAGAAACAACCATGAATATCGTTAACCCTTCATTATCTTGCGCCACTCTTCCAACTCCTAGCGAGCGACGGTAAGTTTTAACAAAACTAAAAAGGCTTGCTAGTCAACACCTGGTCATTTGAAGAGAGAAGATGTTGCATAAATCTGTCGTGATCACTAGGAAGTGATAGAGGGTCGGTAAGACGCGGTCTGACATTGAATCTATCCCTTAAAACTCCTCTCCCCAACAACTTCTTACGAAATTCTTGGAGTCTTTGGCAGTTGCGATGTTCACTGGCGGTTACGACATTCACTTTCTATTGGCTGTTCCTCATCGAATTCCAACACATACCGCCACATTCACGGTCCATACTTGATAACGACCTCGGGTCCTTCTCTCGGGCCGTATCAAAGTCCTCCCCCACGCCAATATTCAACATAGCTGTGACACCTCAATCCTCCGTCGACACCGATCATAAACTCACATGAACACTATGGCGAAGCGCCAACCTATGGGGGCCTTGTCACGCATTCCACTTGAGGTCAGAATCGAGGTCTACGGCCTTCTGTTCTCTGGCCCATATCACCACATACCTGCTCCAGAGAAAGGCTTCTCCTACTCCAAGACTACCAAGGCCGCCGATTTGGCCATACTACGCGTATCAATATCCGTTAGCGAAGAAGCCCTGGAAGTCTTCTACGGAAAGCACATCTTTAATTTCCACACCGAGAGTCTCGGGAGAAGACACCTTCGACTTTCACAATCGCATCCAGCAGCAGCCTTCCTCAAGACAATCAACCTCCACATCGAAGCCTTCAGGTATCCAGAAGGATTCGTCGGCACAACCCTCTACCTCGGCGCCGCAACACGAGCATCTTTCGCTAGCATTTGCAGCTCGGGCGTTGCTAAGGATATTTGCCACGTCCTCCTCAAGATCGGCAAATGGATGGGAAAATATAGGCTGAAGCAAGCGGTACTGGACGACATTCAAGCATTGACTATGTTCAAAACGGTCATGGTGGAAGTGGAGGGCCACAGCCTACGTGATGACTATTTCAGTTTGGGTTTTGACAGGGATGGCGGTGATGGGAGTCGTTCGACGCCTGTCTCTGAAGTCCGAGAAGGGCGACGGTCAGACTGGGTTTCTGTGCCGGAAGATGAGATAGCTACGGCACTTCGCTACATTTTGGAACCTACCTTGGGACCTGGCGGTCCTGAAGTGGTGGCAGAACGTCTCTGCTACATAAGCTTTCACCCTCAAGAGCACTTGGGCAAGCTTGGAGGAATCGGTGCGGACGAATCTTCAGTGGGTCAGAAAACTCAGAATCTCCTCTGGTCTCGGAGTGATCCGAAGGATGGTTCAGCACTTTGAGCTAGGAATACCTCGCGCGGAGGGAGCCTGGCCATCGATCGAGGATGAAAGAGGGCCAGAAGTACGTAGCTCAGAGCGCTCGAGTAGCGATATGGCGTAGCTGAGATCCTAATTTGCCCTGTTTTGCATCAATCATACCATTGGTTAGTGTTGAACAGGACACAATAGATGTGCTCCTGTCAAATATGACTATTTTTGAATACATGATTGTTCTAACACCTCCAGACATATGACATGATTCCAAAGATACTCTAATCAGCCCTGAAAGAACATCGAAAGTCCGATGAAAAGGAGGCCTCCTCCAGTACTACTCTGGTGATCGGAAATGGTGCTGCTAGTAACACCACGGTCAGAATCTCACAAGCTAAGGCATTTGATGAATTAAACATTTCTCCAATGATGATGCTTATAATCTCAACATACAAGTGATAATTTGGTTCTCCGAGAAAAGTTGTGGATGAAGCTTGTCTCGAATTTCTCCTGGAAGCCCGAAGAGCCACACCGCCGGCCACCATGAGTCTATTCCAAAGAGCAGTCAATTACTACTCATAAGGAGATAATGTACCACTCAATGAGATCTCTTGGAATGCTGTCACGAGTCCTGTTTGTAATCGCGACATGCGGCCGACAGGAGAGGGGCGGAATCAGTAAGGCGTACAATGCCCGCACAAGCTTCCAAACCTCGAAGGTAGATGAAAAGTCGATTCCTAAGTAGCCTTTTAATGCTCTTTCGCAATCGCTTGAAGGAATATGAGAAGAAGTATTGATGGATGTAGTCGTATATGGAACTGTGTATTGTCCAACAAGCTACCTCTTCGTTGAACGAGGAAAACTCTCTGAGAGACTACCCTTGTAGAATTCATCATGGCAATATTCCCAGTGGAGCACAGGCAAGCTAGCAAAATGAGTGGCTGTCGCGGTGGCTGCAGAGCCGAAACTCGCAGACGGTGAACCCAAGAGAGCAGAAACTTTGCCTGTCAGCGCTCAAGCTGAAAATTGATCACCTAATTGACACCCCGAGGTCAAGGCAGGATGTCTGGTTCACGACCATAATCGAGGATGTCCTGGGTCAAATTGGTTGCAGTGGCATCCAAGGCTGCCATTTAGCTCGACTGCGAGCCTGAATGTTAGCTACCATGCAACAGATCTTGATCTTGTTAAGTAATTTCCGGGCACGTTCTCTCTATCCGAGGGCCAAGAAAGTGTCGTCGGTCTGACTTGGTGAATTGCAGGACATTCATCCGCTTAGACTCCGAAAAGGCTTGGACGTGGCTGGCATCCATCCACGCACCACATGCAAGCCTCAATCCAAAAGAAATCCGAGCTTATCATGGCACTTATCAAGCCCCAACTCCAATGGCGAAGGGATCCTTTGACCTACCTCGAGAGCTCCGGTATGAAATTTATCTCCAATATTCCCCGCGTACGTACGAGATACCTCACTTGGACCACACGGAGATATTTGTGTCGTATGAATTGACCAAGAGGTCCGTTGGATCCGATTTTTATCGACTTCCAGAGTGTATCAGCTGCGAAGCGGAAGTCTCGCTTTTTCATCACACAACCTTCATGCTCAAAGCCCGCACAAATCGCGACTATTCCAATTTCGATCTAACAATCTGCTCGGGACTTCCAGCCGACGATCTATTTAAACGCATACAAAACATGGAAGTTTGCATTGAACCAAGCAAATGTGACGGTCGTCACTGTACTTGCGCTGCCCAGTAGGCGGACATGACCGTGGGCTTCTTCTCCGTATTTTGGTTGGCGAATCCTGTGATGGAGGGATTACACAACGAGTATGTCGAACTACCTGTACAAATGAGCAAGATTTTTAATGTCAGAGGCCCTGCCATGCTCATTCTCTTCGTGGCTGGTATTGACAGACTCACGGCTTTTGAGACTCTAATCGCAGGATTCTCGATTATATGGGATACCGACGAATGAGAAGAGACCTGTCTCGAGATAGGGGCAGGCTGCTTCGATGGACTAGGCATTGGCCAATGGTCTACGGAGGCGGTGGGAATATTTGGTAATCCAGGAGAAGTCGGGTACAGCTGCCGCGTCATGTTCCATCCCCGGAAGCATCAAACAAAGCAAGCTCACGCATTAGCAAGAGTATAGATCACGTTAGAAGAGGACAAGGAAGGTAGTATCGTGACGCTGCGAACATTCTAAAAAGCTGGTTCAGGCCATGCGCCAGGCTTAGTATCGAACAGTGGCACTATTGTGTGATATTGTTAGCCAACTTTATCACCAATAATGGTGCTCCAACCGTTGCTAGGACTAGGAGCATCCTCGCGGCGACTTGATCTGAACTCTTCGTGGTCAAACCCCCATGACTGGCACAGCTGGCGGGCAATATATACGATGGATAATCTTCGGCGTTTAAACCGTAGCGTCCGGCGTCACGTGGGCGTTGCTGCTTCGACGCGCTTGCCATGCTGACAACCTACCATCCTTTTCCCGCGATTGTTGAGAACACCAATGATTTCCTGCATCATCCACTTCCCCTAGCTCGGCTAGATACCCTCGATTGTCTTCTACATCTCCGACTGTTGCGTCCTCTTGAGCAAAAGTAGGAAGGTAAGACAGCCGTTGGCTGTGTAACCTCATCAGCTAAACCCTCTTCTTAGGCAGCCCACAATGGCAACCACTCACAAAACCCATGCTACTCTGACTAGACTACCGCGCGAGATACGCGACGAGATATATCGTCTTCTCTTCTGCAAGTCCTATCTGGTCTGCCGCACATTGTTTAGTGAGCTCGACTATGAATACGAGGATGAGAAGTCCACCGCACCTATATATCCTGGCAGTCAGCCGGCTGATCTTGCTATCCTCCGCACTTCGAAAAGGTATGTTGGTTTGGGTTTATTTCCAATCGATTGGTCACGGAAATGGATTACTAATCCTGGAATGCTCAACAGCATCAACGTCGAAGCATCCGCTCTGCTTTATGCCGAAAGTACATTTCGGTATGACATCAGCTTCTTAGAATATGGTTCTATTCGCTCCAGCATCGTTCCACCGCTTGAAATTGCGGAGAGATTCAAGAATGTGAGATTTACGATCGATGAGGTTGCCATTTCTGGTATGGGAACCTTAATTAACGGAATGGTCCATATCTGCCGCCGGACTATTCACAATTTTACTGGTATGTAGATCTTTGGGGACCCCGTTCTAGACAGGCATGCTGACTTGGAGATTTCTCAGGTCCGAGAGCTCTAGGCAACAAGCTCTCCATATTCTTCCAGGACCATGAGAAGATAACCAATCCTCGGGCCGGGTCGTATCTGTTCATACAAACTCTGAAGAAAGTAACGGGTTTCAAGCTGGTGGTGTTGGAGTTCCCTGTTCCTAGGCCTGCGCAGAGAGCACATTCCGGCTCTTCAACGATACGCGAGAGAATTATCGCTAATAAGGTGAAACTGTTTGACATATCACTGAACACCCTCCAAAGAGAGCTCGAGCTCGCGCTAGGTCCTGCTACCCGTGGATCTAGAGTTGCTGTTGGCTCGAAAGAGAAGGTTGGCTACCTTGAATTTCGGCCATACGAAAACCTTCAGAGTAGGGCAGATAGGTAGGGTGGACAAGATCTGGAGCCGCGTCGTGAAGGAAAAGCAGACCCTCAGCTTTGACTACAATCGAGGTGAATCACTAAATCGGTAGCTTACCCCTACATTCGTGAACCTCCTTTGGTCTTGTTCGTATTGCCTGACGTGCGTGATTCTCAAATTTTATACCCCGGTTTCTTAGCGTCCTTGATTGGACTACAAAGTCTGTCTCACACAGAGATGGCAATCATCGAAGATTCTGGGGAGGTCTTGGTAATACTAATTTCCACTGTGCTACCCTGCGCCTGGCGTGCGACCAAGAGGCCTTATAAAATGGTGCATATTCTCCTCCTCTATATAGACTACACTTTTGACCTCGCTATACCTCTGACACATTTTCTACAAGACTTTCTACAACAACACTGCTGCAGGACATCGCATATCATAGCACATGCAATAAAGCATACCACATCCATCGTCCTCGCCTACCCTACAATCTACAGTGTGAAAACATGGCCGAGACAGCGAAGAGTATCGACTTCTTCGATTTCTCTCGCGAGATCCGCGACATGGAACACACCTGCCGACACGATTCGAATATAGATGCTACGGACAATACATGGGCAACATGAAGGAACCAACATACACTCCCAGGAAAGCTAAACAACCCGACCACCCATGGTTAGCAATTTTTCAAGTCCCAAAGAGAACCAAGGAAGAAGCTACGGATGTCTTCTACGCGAAGGGATTCTTGATTGCTCCTATGCTCCAAATGCCGCAAAATCCAGTGCTTTGATCACTTCACCTATTCAGAAATCTTGACGTGTGCCTTGATTGGCAGTTTCAAGACTTTTGCAGTCGTCGGCGTATGGCAGATACCCCGGTGCCGGGTTTCAGAAGTCTTTTCGAGCATTCCGAGACCGAAGTCCCTGCGAAGCGCAACTGCTCCATTACGATCCTGAACTACATTCACACTCAGGTACCCTTCGATTCGCACGTCATCTGGACCCTAATCGCCGAGCTTCTGAGAGGTTTCGACGAGGTGATGGTCAAAACTTAGTGCCATAGCTAGGCTCTGAATCCTTACCGAAGCAGGGAAGCCCATCTCACTCAGGATCTCTACCTCTACAATGTCTTTGCGAAATTTGTGACATGATCTACGGCTACCTGCTACCACGGACCTACATCAAGAAGCTCCGCAAGAAGGACTTATCCGACAGTTTCTCGATCCTTCGCATCTGTAAGACCATCAACAAGGAAGCTACCGAAATGCTGTACTCAAAAGGAGCATTTCGACGCAAACTAAGTCACGGCCGGCGGAACCTACCCAGCGAATCAATCGACCAGGTGAAGAAGGGAGGATTCGTATTCAAGTAAAAATTGGGCAACCGGGGATACTGCGCTAGGATCCCCCAACCATGCCAACAGTTCGACGACTTGAGAGAGTTCGGTCGGTCAACTGCCAAGCGTGACAGCTGCAGCATCATTTTTGAGGAATGGATACCACACTACCGCTGACGGAAACCCGGGCCACATTACGAATCAATCGATCAGGGAAGCTTGTGATTTAAGTCTTCGATAGGGTTTGCCGGGCTCAAGACAGCGACGTTGAGAATTGTATGCAGCAACAATACTGTTGGAGTCTGGAGTCGTGGCTATTGCAAGCTATGCAATGCGATTTCCGAGAGTTCCCCGTTCGCAGATCTAGGATATATGGAAGATTCTATGGGGACATTAGAGAAGGATTGGAATGCGCTTTAGGGCCTGGCACAGTTTTTAATGAAGGTACTGTATATTGCATGGAAGGTACTACTCATTTTATTGAGTTCCACCTACGGGAGTTTGCTTCCAAGAAGGCACAAGAAAGACGGACAGAAAGCTCGGCTGCGGCTGGCCAGAAGGGGAATTTGCTGGTTGAAGTCTACGTGGAATGAGCTGGAGTGGAGCGTCTCTGACCAAGTTTATGTAGATTTCTTGATGTTGCTGAATCAAGCTGGGTCGCTCCATGATACTCATTGGATCAACCACCTGGCACATTTTGGGGTCAGTACTAGTCCTCAAAGACGAGAGTTGAGTGACAAAACATGTTTAGGGAGTCGTTCTTAGGTATGAAACCCTGATTTCACACAGATATCGTTTCTTGAGAGTCCGGAAAAGATATGGAAACAAAGGAAAGGACTTCAAAATGTATCTTACAATTTACTTGGCAGTGAAGGTACTGCCTAATTCTCTCACAATCTTCTCCAGTATCTTGAGATAGGCTTCGGGGCTGTTTTGCTTCCTCTGCTCCATGAGTCGACCATCTGACTCCACCAGTAGATTCTGAGAGCACAAGTCCTCTTAAAGCGGAAGACCGTTTTGAATATTGGAAGGTCTTCCCCTAAGTAATACTCTAGAGCTCGGCGCGATCCCAACGACGATTGGTAGACTAGCGTCTTTATGCCAGGCCTCCTCAAGAAAGACTGTATTAATGTTGTGTACGTGCTGACTCAGGAGAGGGGAAAATCGGACGTAGAAGATATGCTTTTCCCTGGAAATCTTCGTTGGTAAAGGTACCAATTCTCCATTGACCATATGACTGTAGTTTTTCCGAGCAGCTACGATGGGAAGATCTTCGAGAAATAAGGTTACGGTTCCAGGGCTCGAGTACCGTGATATGCAGGCTTCAAGTAGTGCCTTCCTATCTTTCTCGTCTTGGCCGCTGCTGCCAGGAAGTATTGCGCTCCGCATCATTATAATGATCTGTGGGTTACGGGAGCGAAGACGTAATAATCGCTCCAGATACCGCGCTCCATGGGACCTTCGAAGACACTGTAGGCATTCTCTGTAAGCATAAGTCCATCGGCATCATCTTGAACTGTACATAGGGCTAGAAAAAACCCCTGCATGTTCTCGAAAAACCATTGGGCGTTAAATATGTAAGCTCGGCGCCCGATTTCCTCTTTCCATTCTAGAGGCTCTTTACTCAGGTTAATGTCGAGGAAAGCGCGGATGTTGCTGAACCAGACATCTTGAGGTTTCGCAAATGCTTTGGCTTTCATGTACGCCAGGATCGCTCCTCGATCATTCTCGTCGTAATCTTCAGCCGACTTCTTGTAGCGACCTGCAGCAGTCCTGTTGCGATAGTGCATGATCCAGCTGAATCGATGCAACAGATCTTTGGTCCTTCCGGATCAGTTGAACTTCACCAGCCCAGGATTCTTAAACACAGCAAACTTTCTTGAGAGAAGGCGTGGTATGAAGTGATGATACTGTGGACGCTCGGATTGTGTAGCAGCGTTCATCCTGGACCCTCCACAGCGCTGGTTTCTGCCGTAGTTGCTGCCGGTTGTGATAGTGGATCTTCTAACGGTAATACAAAGCCGCGTGGGAAAACTAGAGGTGGTTGTCTATCCCACTCGTCTACAACTGGGTATGGTACCGATGAGGATTGTGCCTACTTGAGCGTTCACCGTAGAACATGAGAGAAAGGTCTGGGAGGTCACCCATGCCCCGACAGATTGTACCACAATCCATCTGCCCGAACTGTTGTTAAGTAGGGTGTCTACATGAATTGGCTACACAGCGACTCCAACTTATGCAGCGCTTGAGCCTCCTTCTGGTTGGCCTGGGTTCCGCACCCGTCTGCATGATGTTGGGGTGACCTCTCATGCTATTGGTCAAGGCTGCAGACAGCATCATCAACGTAACGAGCAGGACATAAAGGCTGCGAGATCGCAAGAAACGCTTCGCAGATAATCCTAATAGTGTGTGAAGTTGTTCAGGAATGACATCTCCAAGAAACGCCTTACCCCGTGTGGTTTAGTACCTGTCAGAACCCAATCTCGAACCTAATCTCTCGCCAAGGCCCGCTAATCTCGGTGCTACAAGGTTCCGTGTCCTTGCATCATCACTTCGCGTTCAGCCAGTCAAAAGATCGCATTCCTTCAGGGCGACATGTCAACACAATATTCTTTATGTCATGATACTTCGCGCGTTCGCGTACTGAATAGCTTCATAAGAAGCCGTTCGCCTTTCCTAATATTCTGCGTTCATAGCAATTACCCATGTCCACGTGAACAAGCGTGACTATGTCGTCTGAAGGTCTCCTCAAAGATGGCAAGAAGAAGGTGGTCATTGTTGGTGGAGGTGCTGCTGGAATGGTCCGCTCTCTACTCCATTCTTCTCATCACTAGTGCTAATAATCCTCTCAGTCCTGCGCAGCAACTCTCGCCCAACATCCAGACAAATTCCAGGTTACCATAATCGAGCGTATGTCCGTCGTCGGTGGCCAAGCGACCTCCATCAGTCTCAATAAAGACCTCTACGGCACTAGCTGGATGAACGATGGCGTCCAGGGCGGCTCTCCAGCCTTCAAACATACCTTCAATTTCTTTCGCAGATATGGGCACGAGCCAAAAGATGTGAAGTTACAGGTCGCATTTGGGAAAGGGAAAGATGGGTTCTGGACGAATTGTTTCCCAAGTCCACTGGTGGATCAATTCAGTGGGGATATCAGGAAGTTTGGGAGAGTTCTGAAGATTATCAAATACACTTTGCCAATCCTGGGTTTAGTGCCAATCAGGATCATGCTGAGGATGTTCTTCTTCTCGAAGGATTTCGGTGACAAAATGGTCTTCCCTCTCATAGCTCTTTTCCTTGGCACTGGTATGCTTTCTTTCCCATTTGCTGCAAAAATCGTTTACTGAAAATGCACAGGCAACCAAACAGCGAACGTCTCCTGCGCAATCCTCGAACGCCTCTTCGACGACCCAAACATGAAACTGTGGGATTACGATCCTGAAACACTCCTTCCCAACCTTCCCCAGATGGTCACCTTCCCACATCTTGAGCGATTTTACGGCGACTGGGCCAACGATCTCAAGTCCAAAGGCGTCGACATCCGAATCAACACAGACGTTACAGCAATCAAGAGTCGGAGCAAGAAAGACGGCGTTTTCCTGTCCACCGCACCCTTCGATCCGGAGAAAGGGAAGACTGACTCCGGCCAGCGCGAAGGCCGCAACACAGGCTCAGAAAGCACAACAGAAAAGTTCGACGACCTAGTCATGTGCGTCCTCGCCGACGACGCACTCAAGATCCTAGGCAAGACAGCATCCTGGAAAGAGCGCTTCGTCCTCGGTGGCGCCCGCTTCTTCGACGACATCACCATCACCCACTCCGACAGTAAATATTTCCAAGAAAACTACGAGACCCGCTTTAACCCCGATCTCTGCGCCAAACCAAAGAACAAACAACAAGAAGAGCAAATCTCTTTCGCCAAGAATGAACAGAAAGGGCAAGATGGCGAACCCAGCGGCTATAGACCAATGTATTACACGCATTCCTACCCCGAAGATATGCACAAGATCGAAATGGCTTTCGACTGCACTAACTACCAGCACCAATTTCGAGAGGACCACGGCGCAGACAAAGCACCCATCGAATACGACCAACATATCTTCCAATCCATCTTCCTCGACAAAACCCACTCCGACCTCTGGACTATCGACCAAATCGACGAACCCAAGATCATCGAGCGTAAATGGTGGCACCAGTTGGGCCACCGATGGCAGCATTATGTAAGGGTTGTACCGGGAATGATGTTTTTGAATGGGAAGAATAATACGTTCTTTGCCGGGAGTTGGACGCTGGTCAATATGCATGAAATGGCTTGTGTGAGTGGGATTGCAGCTGCGTACAGGTTGGGGGCGGAGTACGAGCGGTTTGATGATTTTGCGGAGGACTTGTTTAAGAAGTATCTGTGGATTAGTCATGGGGTTAGGTATAAGCCTGGGAAGAAGCAGCAGTGAACGGGGTGCGTTGGGTGTGGGTTTGAGATTTTTAGGATGTTGGTGTCTGGGGGAAAGGAATTCGGTATGCGCAGCGTTTTTGGAGTGCAACATTTAGGGATATAATTTATGTTCAAAGGCCAGGAACCAAGGGTGTAGTGTGGGTGCAGACTTCTGATTTCATGGCTATCCTTCGCCAGTCCATGCTTATACCGCTGTGATGGGAGACGATCCAAAGCTAACCTGGTGTGGCAAATTCGCGCAACACATACTCCACCACCTTCTTCTTGACACTTGCTTCACCTTTCAACATCACCGCCACCGCCCCCAACATTTCTATCTATATCGGTCTCCTCTTCCAGCTTCTCCACGTGCTGCCTAACTCCGAATACAACTGCCATTCTCACTACAGATCCGACTCACCCACCCAGAACATTCTTCACATTCCCACGCGAGATTCGAAATCAGATCTACAGCGAGCTCTTGTCCAACACATATCTCTTATTCCGCCGATCAATCCCAAACGATCTACTCGTACAAATGGTTCGCCAGCCAATGAATCTCGAAATCCTACGTTTGTCGAATATGATCAAAAGTGAGGCAGAGGAGGCGTTCCACAAGCACGGACGGAACTTTCTGCTGTGCTGTCAACTTCAACGAAGATGATGAAGTGGAGTCAAAAGGATACTTAGCCAAAGCCAAATCGACCGCATGCGCAACGTACACTTCATCCTAGACGTGCCGACCTGGGAGCGCACATGCCATGACCCACAGTTGCCGATCAAAAGGAGAACCACCAGCCTTGCAGCCGCGACTATGGGTAGATTCGCCAACAGCAACAAACTCATACGAAACAGCCGCCTCGTTAATTCTGGTCATGCTCGGATGGCCACACTAGGAAGATCGTACGGACGGAGCTTTTTGAGTCGATTATGCAATTGATGGGTTTCAAGAAGCTCAAAGTGGTTGTCGAATCGCGCTACCAGTATCAGACCAAGCGGAAATCTGCGCTATGTGGTCAGATTCCACCCGGGGCCGTGGAAATCGAGCCCATACCGTGCGGCGAATTGAATAATTTTTTTGGAGGGGATTGGTCTACTCCTATCCCTGATCTATTTCGTAAGCAGCTGGAGCCTACGCTGGGTTCGAGTATCGAGAGTGATACCCCTGACCTGTTTAATTGTGCCTACTCACGTAATCTTGAATTCGCGCCACGCGAGTACGAGGTGAAGAGGGGTGGGGGGGGCTGAAGTAAATAGGTGGGAAAGGCCGTTCTAAAGAATGGAAGAAGGAGACTGAGAGAGCGAACAACTGGGCGAAGAGGAGGGATACTCAGCGTAGGGACATTCAATGCAGAACGGAGATTACTTTTGGTCGAGCATTGTGCCTAGTCGCAGATAATGTGCTGCAATGATACCTAATGGATGAGATATGGCCCGGAACTTGTGATATGTTCGAAGCTTGGAGCGCAGTAGCTGGCCAACATCTCAACTCTTCAGCGCATCGGATAGTAATGGAGAAGGATTGGGCGGAGCAGTTGTTTTTTGGGGCATCTCCGGGGTCTATGGCCGAGGGCCATTTGTAGATCGGGTGTATAGCGGAATTCTTCACATGCGTAGGGGATCTCTTCAGCTTCTTCGTGGAATTGTTTCGAAACGCTGAGCGTAGCCTGATCTGCGGGTTGATAACATCCCGCAGAACAAATGGAGCGACAAACGTATACAATGGTGCTTATAGCTTCCAACGTAGAATATGGTAGAGGTATTGAATCCAAGACAAGGAAAGCAAGAGCAAATTGTAGTCCGAAGACCAATGACTCATCGTAGAAAATGACACTAGCCGAAATCAACAAGGATATGGGCGGAAAGTACCGGCTTTCAAGCTCGAGGCAAAAAGACTTAGTAGACTATTGGATATACTCGGTGACCAGCAATTTGGATTGGTAGCCTATTTGAACGACATCATCTGACTTAGAGCAGGTCCTCAAGAGTGCTGGCGGCCCCAGCCTACCGTCCTGTCTACATAATCGCACCTACTCGGCTCAGTGCGCTCGCAAATATGGTTCGCTCCGACTCTAAGCCTGCTTTAAGGGCGACTGGAACCGGACGGTGATTGTATACTTGATTCTTATTTCACTTGTTCTCCACTGCTCCCTGTAGTCTCGTCTACACCGTATTCATAGCTTCGTACTTCTCACGCAAGCAAGTCTGTTTTTTCCCCCTGACCACCACTGCCCTTCATTGTTTCCTTGTTTGATTTAAGCCGCAAGCAATGCCAATCTATGAAAGAACCCTTCTGCCTGCGCCTTCGTATCGTGCTAGCTCTCGTCGATTTTGACCTCTTCTGTTGGAATCAACACTTCGGCCTTAAGGATGAGCCGAGCAAGTATGTATAGAACGCACCCACCATGGGTAATCAACCAGTCGTTCCTCCCATTACAACATCTTCCACTCCATTGCGCGGCTCCAAGAAATCTTGCGGATGAAACTCTAGGTAGCGAGTGTAGGGGTATTTGGAAAGATTCTTCTCGTCCCGTTCGATTGCAGGACCTAGTGTAGGCTCCAAATCCTTTCGAATTTGCTCTTTAGCCCGCACGCAGCTCATGAGTCTATATTCGGTCGTAGGCTCTGGCATGCTGATAAAATTCATCCCTTTTGGAGATGATGATCTGATCTCGATAGTGACGACGCGGAATCCTGTCATGTTCTTCAGAGCTTCGAAGAATGTTTTGTGGGCATCAACATGCATGCTGAAATAAGCATCAAGGCTCAAATAATATTTATCGAACGTGTCAACGTGTTGATAATTGACCAGCAAAGAGTGGCGTATGACATAGTTGCCGCTGAAGAGGTTGACAGATCTATCGCATAGCTGTTGCTGAATGTGCTCAGAAACTCTACCAAACCCGTCAAAGGAAGGTTCCATTTCCACATGCCTGATTCGGGATGTGTTGGGACAGTAAGAGTCGGACTCAATGGTTCGATCTGTGAACAGGTAGTGATTGAAATAAGAACACGAATTCACAAAGGTCGAGCGATTTTGTAAGTTCCTCACTGCTTTGCTTACCATCCTTGTATTTCTTGCCAAATGTTATACAATAGCGAAAGGTAGTTTCTTTATAGAACCCGCTGAGCGCCTCTTCACCAGTGGACTTGGACACACGGAAGATTGCTGGATGTGATCTATTAGATCTGGGAGAAACAAACGGGCCATTTCCCAAGACGATGTCACCTCGTTGGTTGAACAGGTGGCGGTAGACCCTGTCTCGTAATTCTCTTGGGAGAGGGAGCGTCTTGCGCTGCTGGAGTGTGTCTGTCATGTCGAGGAATTTTCTGCGAAAAAGTAACCTTCGATCGATGTTTGCCTAGCGGTAGTCCCACTACGTTCATGAAGGATATCCAGATGAACTCTGTTGAGTGTTTGAAAGATCGTGGTGTTTGTCAAGAGAAAAAGTCAAGGAAGATGGAGTAGGACAGATTAAGAGATCTGGTGAGATGTCACGGGAAAATGATTGATGCTGTTAGTGTTACCTTGATTTGTGTCACAAGAAAATGAATGAGTCACGCCTCCAATGCCGAGGCCGAGAAGGGAGTCTGCAGATCTCTTGGGTGACACCAAGTGTCATTTCGTGCATAAATCAATTCACAATTTGTTTTCTATCAAATCAGCATCTATCTGCTCGTGGTCGGTGTTATATGTGGTACTGATTCCAATCCATTTAGACGAAAGTATCCGCGCTCCAGCCCCCCTAGCTATCCAATCTAGATCACGTCTTTTTGACCCTATTGCGCTGTTCCATGTAGTCTTGTGGGTGGAATATCAAGTCTCCAGCATAGAAAGTGTCATCAGTCTCCACATCTCGATTAACGCTTGGACCTAGTTCTGCCTCCAACTGCCGCTGAATGTCTTGCATGGCGTTCTCGCAGTATTGCCGGGCTTTTTCTAGTATGAACGCGTCCATAAGCGCCCAAAAGTACCGGGACCGGACTTCGATGGTAATTATTTTGAACCCTTGGAAACCTTTCAAGGTCTGGAGAACCGGAGTTTCGAGGAAGGTGGCAATATTATAGTCCATGATTTCTATTTTGAATGTCATAGTATCGCGAATGATATGAGTGCCCCCGAACTGATCCAAAACGCCTCTGTAGATTTCCGAATTAGCAACGTTCTCGTATTTGAAACAAGACATTTCATACCCGAAGTCAGCGAGGCTGAGTCGTGGATGATAAGCAGAAACGTCAAATTGTACCTTCTTCATCTTTTCAGTAGCCTTGCGTGCTTGAAGCAATTGGGTCGTTGACGAGTTCATGTTGATTGCGTAGCGAAAAGTGCTCTTTGAGTAAAAGGCCATCATGGCATCTGTGCTGATGGTCTTGGATGCTCTGAGAATTGCCAGCTCTTCGATAGGTGTTTCCATGGGCCTGGTATAGGCAGGGTAGTGAAGGACATATTTCTCGAAGAAGACATTGCGGTAGATCTCTTCCACAAGCTCTTGAGGCAGGGCGTAGAGGCGACCTCCAGGCTTCACCTCAGTCATGATAAGCTAAAGAATGCGAGTCTGAGGAAATGACGCGGAAGTCAGCATAGCTTAGTCAAAGCGATGTGATTCGAGATTTACCAGAGTTGAGAAGGACTTGTACCGCGAGACCGTTGAATACCCTGCTTGAGTTGTCTCAATACTCGTTAAGTATGGAGTCAGACTCGAAGGTGATATTAATTCGAAGAGTGGGAATTTTGGATTGTGTCACTTGGCTCTGTCTGGGAAAGTGATTGTCTTGATAGAAGTGTTTACGTAATCAAGGCTAGCCCTTCACTTACTTTGATTGGGTAGTATACTCTATAAGGCCATGAAGTGGCGAGTACTTGAAGGTGTTCTACTTCTTGGACGCATCATCATAGATTCGACATCACCAAAATCATAAATGCTAGCAAACAGAACAATGAAAAGGTGACAGCGGAACATTCTCCACATGCCTTCTTGCCCAATTACGATCTTGAATATGTCAAATCATTCCAGCTGCACATAGTCGTGTGGATGGAAATCCAGGTGAAGGACCGCGTCGTCTTTATAGAAGATCGCAGGGCCTCCAAACGCCGTCGCAACTTCTCATAGACTCTGATGGTGTGGCGATCCTCCTGGGAACCCCCAAATCTCCGGATGACCTTCACAGTCAACTTCTGGGTAAGTGTATGTAGAGCGTCAAAGACTCTATCATCTGCGGCGTTCTCCCAAAAATTGTACATCCAGCTGACATCGAGCACCACACTAGAACACTCGCGTAAGACCTCGGAGCCACCGAAGTACATGATGATGTCTGCTTTCTCTGATTTTCTTCGGCTGCCCCAAATGGAAATGGGTAATCCCTCACTGCGGATGAAGTTCGAGGTTGCAAAGAGCGCATGATAGTTTAGGTCTAGGAGGAGTTCATGGTAGATGATCAGGCGTATCTCGGGTGGGAGGTCGAGGAAGCTTTTCCCTTCGTCGAGTTTGGGAGAGGTCGGTCATCTACTCTTTGATTAGAGTACTTGAACTTTGAGGGTGGAACTTTCTCGCTGTTCTCGGCGAACTTAGGGATGTCTTTCGAGAAGGGTGAAAGGTAACACAACAAGCTAAGCGTAGGACATTATGTTATTCAAGGTCTATCAATGGCCAAACTCATTTTTTCACACCACGCTTTTCCCATTGTTTCCGCTCAAAGCTCATAGAATATCATCAGCACAAAGACATTATTCGAAGATTTCAGCAAAATAACGGACCTGGCCAATCAGGCCTTTTTGCACAATCAGCATACTCATTAGATGGTAGTATCAAGGAATCCCACGTCTATACGGGTAATGAGAATAAGACTTTTTGCTGCAGTGAAGCTGGGCTACATGCACGTGTTCTATTCCCAGGGACTTGGAGCGCCGATTGGTTTAAACCTTGGTTTCGTTGACGTTACTACCTCCAAGTCTACGTCATGTGGTGGCATACAAGTGCTAGAAGTTGCTAATTACATGCAGCCAAAGAATTACCGAAGGACTAATGCATGCTGAAGCCCTTCAAATATATCCTCTTCACCTCCTCGATTATAACAGTCAGTGGGCCTCCCTCGGCGTCTCATACAACATTCTGTGCGCGTACAAACCCCAGCGGGCGGAGTTTGAGGAGGCAATAAGAAGTGTCGTGGGAACGAACAACCGGCCCAAGTCCTCGCTCCAGCTCCTCCTGAACCTTCTGCCCCTCGCTCCCAGAACAAAACTCATCCGAGTGTCCTCCGATAAGGAGTCCAGCTTATCCGTAGTGAACAACTTCACTTCCAGCCTCTTAAAACCCGTCAACATCCGAAGTGACCCGAAAAGGAGATAGTTAGACAGGTTCCTCAAGGATACGAGATGATAGGTGAGGTCAAGGCGGATCTAGCAACTCTCACGGATGATGCCTGAGCCGCCAAAATATCTGATGAGGCCGTAATCCGTGAGTCCGTAATTATCGCCACCCACCAGAAATCTGAGGTGTACGTCTCGGATTGCGCTAGTAGCTCTTAGACACTGTGGAACTTGATAGACGCCGTGTATGTCGACATCGTAGCCGACTTCGATCCTGACTTTGGTTGAAAGTCCCTCTTTCCGTACGGACTTGCAGGTACCGGAAACGGCACAGTCGCATGAGGGATCCAGAAAATCGTATGTCATGTTGCGAACCTCTGGGGGGAAGTCGAAGAAACATCTACTACTATTGGAGATGGTGGTAATCATCCTTGTGGCTATGGTGCTTCCCTTAGTGCCTTTCTTCCTTTGGAGAGTCTGCGAGGTACGGGAGCTGAGGTGATACTTCTTCTGGATCAAGAAAGGATGAACAAACTCTTGAGAACGATATAGGCCGTGTCCCGCATTCAGAAGTGACTCGCCATAACGATTGTCTCGCGATATGTGTCGAGGTTGTATCACAAAGAGTATTTTGTACAGAGAGCTTGCGTCATATTCCTTGCTCTTTGTCACTTTCATTTTGTGTGATGCTCGTATCGTCTCGCACGAAGAGCCTGTGTCAAGAATGTTGGGAATTGAATGGTTCAACAGAGCAAGGCTCTTGGCGCGGCTCTCAGCAAAAGTCCCGATCTCATCTATTGTGCGAAGATATTGTTCTCTAGAACGAAGACCATACCCCAATGCAAAAGCATGGAGGTTTCCTGAATCTAGTACCTACTTAATCAAAGATAGAACAGATCGACCGATCACGATTTTGCCACTATTCCTGTGGCTAACATATCTGTATGAACAGAACTCTGATCCCAACATTTGGCATTCACTCTTCCTACTCCTCCGCTTCTGACATCCTCCCCACTCCTTCCTCCACAACAGCCATCGTTGCATTCCTTGGAAAGAAGACCATTGTAGGATCGTCGAAGTTCCAGTCACGGTAAGCATTGCCTAGAGTAGGTTCCAGGTATTCCTTGACGTCATTGATGGCCCAGATCAGCGTTGAGCTAATTTGCACCTCCTGAAAGTCAGCCAGACCTTTCCAAGGCTCCCCTTGCCATTCGAGCTTGATGGTCACAACGATATTTTCAAATCCGGTATATGTCTTCAATTTATTCAGAACCCCGGATGCAACCATTCTACTCGAGGTTGGCCAGCATTCGAACGTAACGGTGCAGTTGTTGCGGAGGACCTGTGATCCTCCAAATTTCTCCAGGATTTCTACTTCGGGAAGGCCTCCAAGGATGCGGCCGCAGTGTGTGCTGACGTTGATACTGATGTTTTGAATGTTGTCGGCGATACTCTGGCTTGGGTTCATCGTTGGTATCTTCTGACCATCACCAAAGTTCATACGGCAGATACCATCCATCGGCAGGAACTTTGCACCTTCCATCATCAGAGCTGGTGATGCTCGCAAGACTTCGGTATATCCTAAAGCTATCAGCTTGGGATAGATCATATCGCGGAGCTCCCGCGGCAAGCGAATGAGGGAGCCAAGCCCTCTGAGCAGCTTGGTCTCTGCCTTCTCGAGTTATAAGTTGGCAACTTCCGTGTTATTCGACAACAAATGGTAAGTCTCATTTGGTATCATCTCGCTCGGCCTTGAAACTAGCAGTTCGCGATTGATGGCCAAAGGAAGCTCGGAAGCGGCAAGAGAGTTGTCAATACTGTCGAGTATGTCGCATAGTCCTTGCTGGATTTCTTGCTTAAAATAGTCCATGTTGATCAATCTCTCCGATTGCAGCATGTCGACGGTTTATTGATGTATACGCGAAATCGTGATAGATATTCAGTTTTGAATATATCGATAGGTGCGTGAGATGGGCGTTGGGGATGGGGGAGCTTGTCTGTAGGAGGCTAGTGGACGAATGAAGAGGAAGAAGAAACGATAATATCATGAGATATATATTGTAAATGAGTTGCACAAAGTGTCGGGGCTCTCATTTTGTGACAGTGACTGCGCAAGCGTCTACAACAAAGTGTTGAAACGAATATTCCGACAAAGATCGCTGGGCTCCTCGGTGGACGAGTACTGGAAAAAGAGATTGTTTGCCATTGTGACAGATTTGGTCAATGCAGGCTATGAAGGGCGGACGAGTGGGAAATATATGTACTGTAGCTTGGTAGTATGGATGGGAGGGTCCCTGTTATACCATTTGTAAACCATAAAGCAAATCTGGCAAGGCTGTTAAACTCGGAATACGGGTATGTGAACAAAGCATTGGGCATTTGCAGCATTTAACATGCCGCAAAGCAAGCAGCAATCTGCTTGAAGATCAAACCTCGGTGTCACTGATACCGCCTTTGCAGATCGGAAGAATTTTCAACATTACCAAGCCTTTCTCGCGGAACTAAGACCCCGTATAAATGTGACACTAGATGTAGGCGAGAGGCTCTTGAAGTATAACGCACTTTCCGAAGAGTCGGAATTATCCTCTTTTGGAAGCGATCGAGTAAGTACAAAGAGGGCGCGGTAATTGCTGATGGTTGCCTCGAGAGGGTGATAGAGATCGCTAGATTCTGGGCTGTGGAAAGACGAGCAAGGCCGATGTGCCAATAGTCGCAAGCTAAGCTAACCATCGCTGTACCTTATATCTGTGCAGCATCTTGCTAGCTGATATTCCGCTAGGAATGCCAGCCATTATCAGAACGAGACTTTCACGCCAGATAAGACGACGGGTTGTCCATCATTTACAATTTTAAGTGAGACTGAGTACGCCATTAACCTCTCCCAATTACCAATATATGTTGCGCAGAACGGTGAGCTCTTTTGAAGCAGGGCCACTTCGCATTTCGTGTCAATGGCATACACAGGGGACGGAGTCACAATATTCTGGCGATCTCCGTTGTTGCTGCATGGTTTGTATCTTGCAAATTGACCTATCTTGTCGGATGCCTCCACCAAGGGCCCGAGGATGGACACGACTTGCTCCCGCAAAGCAAAGACCAACCCTCTGAAAGCCCTAGCAATAGCATTGCACGAGAAGGTGTCGCCCCCCCCCCAGCTGCCTCGCTCCATTCGTGTGGCACAACACGTACTATAATCGTTTCGAACATCGCGAGCGTTCTCAATGCTTCGAAGATGAATTGCTTCATGAAGGTTGCCTTGCTTGGATCGCACTCAAAGGTCATAGAGCAGTGTTTGCGGCAAAGACTCGGGACCCATCGGCATGCGAGCATGCTCTGGACATTGTTGTAGTCCCATGTGGTCCTTACATCCGGAAGACTCCATATAATCTCCACATTTCGAATCTCTTCTCCATGATGCTCTCGGAAAGGTAGTTTGGAGCGACGTCCTTTGCCTGCGGGGTAGTTGACGAACAAGTGGTAAGTAGCTTCTCTGTCGATCACTGGTATCATTTCTTTGCATATTAGGCGGCATGTCTCCATCATCTTAAGCTTTTCGGGTGTACCTAAGATCTCGTAGATCTGAAAACGAAGTTCTGGCGGATCCTTCAACAGGTCCCCGCATGTGGTCGCTGCCAGCATTGTAGCATGAGACGTGTTCGAACTACGGAGAGCACTTCTTGATGTGTCAAAGAAAATTGTGTTCTTTATGAGTAGAGGAACCTGGATAATCGTCTTGTTGCTCCTAGCAGAACCAAGAAAGTGTCTATCGTAGGCTTGCGAACGTACACGTATGACGATATCATCAATCGAATTATGCTACCTCAAGCGAAGGCAAGAGAGAATGATGTTTCCCGGTGTTGTCAGGTCATCTGATGGGAGCTTCGATTCGGTATGGGAAGTGAATCTATTTGAGCAAGTGCTGTAGCCACTGTAAACCTCCGAAACAGTGACTGGCGGGAGACCATTGGGGATCGCTAGGAGGGACCTGGACCATATACATCTCGACAATAGCGTTTCATTGTCACTTAATTGCAGATCCCACAGTGTCCGAATTTCTCCGCTCTGTTAAGCAGATGAACACATTATTAATGTCATGGTAGAATAGGATGCTTCAGAGGTAAGCTAGTCGGTAGAACTTCGGCTTTCTGTGCTTAGTCATTATACTTGACGCAGAAACATCTTGTTGCCTCAGTCCCTCAGACCTGCCGAGCCACCGCTAAGCCCCTTCGGGTTAGCTCCCGTTCACTATGCCCCTTCGGGTTAGAAATGCTGACTTCGCAGCTAAACGGCGGCAGGTCTGAGCGCAGAATCCTATATTTTTATCAGGTAACCCTTATTTATAACGATATACTTAAGAATAATTAATAAACTAAATTAATTTATTTTTTAATTCTCGTCGCGAGATATATCGATAAATTATTAGATTTTTTGAAAATAAAATTAGAATTTTTTATAGTAATTCTTTATTATCTCTCGACCTACGTCGATTTTAAAAAATACGATTTCTCTCGTATTTTTCCTTTTCGTGTAATTTACTATAAAAGAATTTATTTTTCCTAATTTTTTATTTACTCGGTACGAGATTTATATTTTATCTCGCCCCGAGCGAAAGAATAGAGAAGAAATATTAAATATTCGTAGATTTATAAACCTCGACGTTCGAAAATTTAAGAGGTTAGAAAATCGAAATAAGGA
>JAABUW010001099.1_pt1 | contig 47941 bp, 48 predicted proteins | sample 5560081 | NCBI WGS metagenome assembly JAABUW01 (sample SAMN10711882, study PRJNA513363) | rock metagenome | isolation source: Antarctica rocks | place: Antarctica: Victoria Land, Knobhead sud | reverse complement strand
AGGCATCGCATAGTTGCTTTCCGTCCACCATTGGTTTTAGTGAAGGAGCATCTAGCAGATCCAACTCCTTGATTCTTGATAACCACTTAGCATAGCTATCTACTAGTTGCTGGCGATCTTCGAAAATGAGCTTTGTCACGCATAACGGATAGATCCGCGACATACCATTTGCTTCTCCGGTCTCCATAACTTCCACTAAAAAGGTATACATGACGCTACTCCGCCAATTTACACCCCAGCGGCGGATTGCCATACCTTGAGCCTCACGTAAAGCCGAATATTTCTTCCGCTTCAGAGGTGACGTGGTGGCATCTTCTTGGTCCTTAATGACTTCTCTTGTCGTCACGATATCCGGCAGAGTTATTACTGCGTTCTCGACAATCTTGGTTTCTGAATTGTTCGCTTTGATACCCTCTCTAGCTACAGTAGCTGCCACGGTTGGCGGAGCCTTCGCTTTGGGTTTCTTTGAAGCCTCTGGAACTGCTCTAGCCCAGGGTACAAAGGCACAAAGAAGCCAAGCTAGGTACACATGCTGCGAATCCGGCAATAATACCTCCAGTATCAGAAGCAGTGATCCAGACACATCGTTTTTGTCAGAAGCGGCTTGCATGATCGCTAAAAGCTGATCGTATGCTAGGGCCCAGTTTTCGGTGCCAACCAAGTTGAAATTTTTAAGGGTGGGGTTGGTAAAGATTGTATTGTATAAGCCTAGGCGATCGATGAGAAGTAGCGCCGTACGGGGGTCAGGCCCTTGAACGGAGAGTCAGATAAAAGATTGTTGTCAGTCTTGATTGACACCTACCCTTCAGCATCTTAACGATCTCAACACCTACCCTTTCCCGGCGAATCTTCAGCCTTAAAGCTTCTCGAATGGTTTTATCGCTCATAGCTTGCTCGTCCTCTTGGGCTATCGTATAACCTAGTCTGCTTGCAAAACGTATGCTTCTCAAAACCCGTAGAGGATCGTCCTTGAATGTTTGAAATGGGGCCAGTGGGGTTTTGATGACTTTGGCCTCCATGTCCTTAAAGCCTCGTGCTGTGTAGTCCTCAATGCTGGCGGTAGAGAGATTGTAAAACATAGCGTTTACCGTGGCGTCACGACGAAAAGCGTCGTCTTCAGGAGTTCCGAACTCCATGGTAGGATTCCGACTATCATCGGCATATGTTTCTTTCCGCAAGTTTACCAGGTCTATGTCAAGGCCAAGGATCTTCGTCGTAACAGTTTCAAGATGTTTCGATTTCTCCGGATTCGACTCTATCTTAGCCAATTTACCAACGACACCTTCATTGTATTTGGCTCTACCCTCATCTTGCGCCAGATACTCCTTCATCAGAGTTCCAAACGTATACCCTGTCATCGAACTGATACTGATATCGATGTCATTGCTCGTAGACCCTAAAAGCTTGTCCCGAACCCAGCCTCCAGTAAATCTCAATTCAGGTTTTGTGTATTCTCCCAGCGTATCGATATAAGAGGAAACCTCCAATAAGAGTTGACGCAAAAGCGCCTCTTGATCTGTCAATCGAATGATTTTTGCCATGGTTTTTCTATGTAAAGCTGAAACCCTATTTCTAGATGCATAGCAAAGTCGTGAACCATTTGGGATTGATCGAAAAGGAAGCATTTACATGTATATCATTTGACACTCATATAGCAATGCACCAATAGAACTTATTAAAAATTAGAGTAGGCACATATTGGTGTTCATTATTTGAACAACTCGGGCTGTAGGTTGTGTAGGTTTCTTGCCAGGACACTCCTTTGGTACAGGACTATAAACTTGTGTTAGCGTTGACTCACCCTCGGCAAGATACATGAATGTACTCAATATAACGTAGACAGTCGCTTGCGGGTATCGCATGCGGTCGGGCGGCTATCCCGCTAGACTTAGGTCAAAGGTGGAAGGCGAAGCGAGCTCCATAGATGACTTACTGTACTCTTGCGCACCGTACGGTTTTCACATCATGGCTGTGGCAGCAGTTCAGATGGGTGGCATGAACGCACCAAACTCGACGTATGTTAAACAGGTGTCCATCAGCCATTGTACCTTGGCTGATTGATACTAGTATTTACGTTCGTCTTTATCAGCCACGGCCTGGTTGAACTATTTGGACTGACCTTGAGCATAGGTGAAGAACCTGGAGGAGGCCATCAAGATCGACCCACTCAAAGAGGCGCTCACCGAAGTTTTCTCTGAATATGGTAACATTATCGACATCGTAGCTAAGAAGAACTTGAAGGCCAGAGGTCAGGCTTTTATAGTCTTCGATGATACTGAAGCCGCCGAGCGCGCCATCAAGGAGGTGCAAGGCTTTGAGCTTTTCGAGAAACCTATGGTGCTTGATTATGCTAAGACAAAGAGTGACGCTACGGTACAGAACGGAGGAAGTTCGGATGATTTCGAGCAACACAAACGGCAGAGGTTGGCTGAAAAGGGTAGCGTTTTCCATGCACGTTCCGCTGGGCACTATGTGATGGCTGATCTCGAATTTGAACTGTTCTAGAAAGAAAACAGGCTGCAGAAGCTGCAGAAGCACAAAAGAAGCTCAAGCGGCCATCCGCTGCAAATGGCCCCGACGCTGGCAACGCACGACCAGTCAAAGCAGCGCGCGGTGCTGGTCTTAAATCGTCAAATCCTGCAGCAGGGGCAGTGGTACCAGAAGAGTATTTACCGCCTAACAAGATCCTCTTCGTGCAGAACCTACCAGAAGACTACGAGGTTGAAGGGCTCACTGTGATTTTCGGTAGATTCGAAGGTTTTAGGGAGGTGCGACTGGTGCCGGGCAGAAAGGGAATTGCTTTTATTGAGTATGAAGCAGAGGCGGGAGCTATAAGTGCTAAGCAAGCTACGGCCGGAATGGCTTTAGGGGAGGAGCAGAAGTCCATTAAAGTCGTTTACCAACGTCAATAAAGCCTTGGCGTATAGCTCCTTCTTTCAAGGTTGACTTAGATACCCAGTCCGCAAATGACAGTTGACCGCTTCAGGAAAACTCGTTGATCATTGTCTTTTACACGTAACAGTCCTGGCGCCTCGTAAAAGGTGGAACGCATTATGCAGGAGCAATCGCCAGAAAATTTGAAAAACCGAATTCCGAAAGCGATCGGTTTTCTGGACTGATGACAAATCAAAATGCTAAGAAGTTACTAGAAGATGACATCTTGGTCCTCTTGTTCGCCAAGGACATCGGTGGAGCCTGAGCCTTCACTATTCTCCTTGACACTGTCGCGTTGTTTGGCAGCATTTTCCTGATCTGCTCTCTCATTATCTCGTGTCTTATTGTTTTTCACCTAATAATGGATGTATCAGCGAGCGCTCTTGACTCGCTACCCAGAAGCTGGCCGTCTTAATTACCTTTTTCAGTCGATAGAACTCTTCTCTGTCAAGTTCATCCAACTCCGAGTTGATGTCTGCCAGTTGTTAGCGAGCTTATAAGTCGGTACGTCCATGTGTGCCCCTACACTTGATGGTGTTCTCTGTGCGCGGTATGATGACCTGTAAATTAGAGTCAGAATACCGAAGGACTTAGGTAGCCCAGGTGCCTACGTGTTCACTGCGTTGAAAGGACAGCGGCGGTTAGTAGGTGTATTTACATAGCTATCGGTGGTTAAACGTACATCGCATTTACTACGTTAGGTCTGCATTAGCCACACATATTTGAGATAATGGCAAAGGGGTACTACCTCGTCTGTTCACGACCTTGATGACTTCGTCCAGGATCACGAATGCTGTCTGAAGTGAACGTCCTTAGTACGGATGAGAATTAGTCGTGCTACATAACATACTTGTAAGCTTGCTAACTCCACGAGCGTTTCCACAGCTCTTGCATAAGTCTCCCTGCAGCGCTGGACTTGCTGCCCTCCTTTTCCCAGGCCCGTCAAGCCAAAATCGTTGTTCCCTTCTGTGGTGTGACTTTCGAATCGAGGTAAGAAAACACCAGACACGTTTTCTTGTTTCGTTCTCACTCGGAACCGTGCAGATTTTGCAGATTCCTGGATTTGATAGCCTATATCTCCACCCACAGCGTACGTGACCTCTGCCAACGAGAAAGCCGCTATCTGCATCACACGGCCCATCTTTCGCTTGGCTTCATCAATACGCCTTGTAATTTCTGCCATACCTTAGTGCGAGCAACTTGCTTCGACGCCTGATACCGTACCTCGAAATCGTCTACAGTGCACTGTTAGCTTCATTCGCTATGAACCTTTATGGGACGCACTTTGTCAATGCCTCGCTTTTCCTCTTCAGCAGGCTGTGGCCCGTCTCCGCACCCTTTAACTTGCTCTTCATAGCTCCTAAGGACTGTCGTGTTGGGAAGACAGCTTCCCTATCCTATAACGTCCCGCCCCATCAGCATTGGCACAGTATCAGGATCTAGCATGCTTGACTAACTCCAGCACCTGACATTTTGGGCGAAACCTAAGAAACGAGGGAATTACAGTAGCACACAAAACTGCTACAAATCTGACTGTGTTTCGTTGAATACTGTAGAAGGAGCACCTCACGATCGAGGGGCACTAACGTTAGCGCCCGCGGTCCTGCTTCGGCATAGACTCTGTTCCAAATACCTTAGATAATTCTCGCGTCAAAACATCCGAAATTTCGCGCACGGTGGTTCCCAGAGTGCAAGCACACCGGTCACAATATGCCTGGGGAACTCTTACGGACGATGTTCATTAGCAAACCTAACCCAAAGTTCGGCGCTCTGAACACAGATCTAGGCTTGTACCTAGTTTCTTCGGACGACGTAGTCTACGAGCAGGATATTCTACGTGATCCAGGAAGAATCAAGCCATGGCTCATATATGTGGATTACAAACACCAGCATGGAAATCTTCTGGAACAGGCGTTTGTGTTACAGCGTGCTTGCACGCAGTTGCCGCGTTCCTACAAGTTGTGGAAGATGTACCTTGAATTACGTGTGAAGCACTTACGGAACAAGAATCCTGCTATCCATGCATCAGAGTACGCCAAAGTCAATGCTTTATTCGAGCGCGCGCTCATCCTGTTAAATAAAATGCCAAGAATCTGGGAAATGTACCTTTCCTTCCTGATGCAACAGCCTTTGGTAACATCTACCCGTCGGACCTTTGACAGAGCACTGCGATCTTTACCAATGACCCAGCATAATCGCGTATGGGCCCTGTACCGACCTTTTGCCAATTCTGCCTCTGGTGACACCGCGGTAAAGATATGGAGACGCTACATGCAGATCCACCCGGAGGATGCTGAGGACTTTATCGATCTTCTGGTGGAGATGCACAAATACACGGAAGCTGTAAAGAAATACATGGACATACTGAATAATCCCAGATTTCGGAGCAAGAATGGGAAGAGTGAATTCCAGCTTTGGACTGAAATGGTGGATTTATTAGTAACGTATGCTAAAGAGATAGAAACCGGGCGTACTGCGGGTATTGATGTTGAGATTATTGTGCGAAGTGGGATAGAACGATTTGCGGACCAGAGAGGGAAATTATGGGCAGGTCTGGCAACATACTGGATTACAAAAGGCAACTTTGAGAGGGCACGAGACGTTTTTGAGGAGGGAGTTACAACCGTCATGACCGTTCGAGACTTCACTCTAGTATTTGACTCTTACGCTGAATTTGAAGAATCCATCATCGGGAACCTCATGGATGCTGCGGCAATACGATCAGAGACAGGTAAGATCAACGAGGATGCAGATTTTGATTTGGACATTCGCATGATGCGCTTTGAGCAACTTATGGATCGGCGACCATTTCTGGTGAACGATGTGCTTTTGCGGCAGAACCCCAACAACGTTGTAGAGTGGGAGAAGAGGGTTGCACTTTGGGCCGGCAATAAAAAAGAGGTCGTACAGACATATACTGATGCTATTTCGGCGGTACAACCCCGTAAGGCGGTTGGCAAGTTCCACGAACTTTGGGCAAACTACGCAAAATTCTACGAGCAAGGGGGCGACTTACGGACCGCACGTGTAATCATGGAAAAGGGAATCAAAGTGCCATTCAAGTCGGTCGCAGAACTTGCTGAGATGTGGTGTGCGTGGGCCGAGATGGAATTGAGAAATGAGGATTTCGACCGGGCGGTGAATATTATGGCGAAGGCATGCCAGGCCCCAAAACGATCTACTGTGGATTACTTCGACGAGTCACTGTCACCGCAGCAAAGAGTTCATAAAAGCTGGAAACTATGGAGCTTTTATGTCGATCTAGTTGAGAGTGTAAGTACTCTCGAAGAAACGAAAAAGGTTTACGAGAGGATCTTCGAAATACGGATAGCAACGCCGCAGACAGTAGTCAACTTTGCGAACCTACTTGAAGAAAACAAGTACTTTGAAGAGTCTTTTAAGGTCTACGAGCGAGGTCTGGACCTGTTCAATTACCCCGTCGCATTCGAATTGTGGAACTTGTACCTGACAAAGGCGGTGGACCGTAAAATCGGCATTGAACGACTACGAGATTTATTTGAGCAAGCGGTCGAGGGCTGTCCTTCGAAGTTCGCCAAGATCTTGTATCTTATGTATGGCAGCCTGGAAGAGGAACGTGGACTCGCAAGGCATGCCATGCGTATCTATGAACGGGCAACACGTTCAGTCTCGGATGAAGACAGATTCGAAATGTTCAACTTCTACATCACCAAATCAGCATCCAATTTTGGTCTTACCTCAACGCGTCCTATCTATGAGAGAGCGATTGCAGCTTTGCCGGATAAAGAAGCTCGGGACATGTGTCTCAAATTCGCTGAGATGGAGCGAAGACTTGGGGAAATTGATCGAGCAAGATCCATTTACGGGCATGCATCACAGTTCTGTGATCCGCGCACTACGCCGACTTTTTGGTCGAAATGGGAGAACTTTGAGGTGCAACACGGTAATGAAGACACTTTCAAAGAGATGCTTCGCATTAAGCGAAGTGTACAAGCACAATACAAGTAAGTCGAAAACCTGATTTATAAGTCCTAGAACCGTACTAACATTACAAAGCACCGATGTAAATTTTATTGCGTCTCAAGCCCTCGCTCGAAGTCTACAGCAGCCAGAAGAGACCACGACGGAAGAAGGTGACGGCGAGAACAATGAGCAAGCCGATGCCATGGCAGCCCTTGAACGCCAGGCTCGTGCACCTTTAGGCTTCGTTGCAGCTAGCAGTGGACTGGAGGCCGGCAACGCGAAGCCAATGGAGCTATCTCCGGCGGTGACTGCTAACCCTGATGCGCTCGATGTTGATCTGGATGACGAGTGAAATGGAATGTGGCAATCAAGAATATATTTGCATATCATCATGAGAAATAGGGAGTGGAATAGTTGAATTACGATAAAACCTATCTGATTGACCTAGGGTGGTGTACCTCGAAAGAGCGTTTGCGTAGATGGTAGCGTTGCGTTGTCACATCGAATAGACCTCGAACAAAACTCCTTCGGCGGACCCTGTTCCATTCTGGCAGCAGCAACGAAGTCTCACAACACCATTACTTTCGAGCTGGATAGTACAATATCCCGGTCAATGAGCGAAGAGGTGCGAAAATTATTCGTGATCGAACGTTCAAAAACTTGAGCAAGTCCAGTCAAGTCCAGTCAAGTCTAGGTAGACTAGATACTAATGTCTCGATGGCCTATTTCGAGACATCTCGACCAATAGACTGGTACAGCCCAGTAATACCAACATCAGCGTTTTTCGTTATATCAGCTTCTTTCTCAAGCATAGGCCACTGTGTCTCTTCACTGCTATTGTCGTTGCACCAGAGTAACAACCGATGGTGCCGTTCGGAACATTATGGACGAGTCCGAATGGTTTCTTGCATACCCACTCAGCAGGGCAAGCCGACGTCACTCATTTCTGCCACCAGAGAGACTATGGTTTCCATCTCTCCGTCTGCTTGGTGGGCTATAGAAGAATGCTGGGTATGACTGATCAATCTTGGTGATGTAGCATACCATATCTTTGAGGTGTCAATACTAGACCATCGGCGGCCTCTGTACTCGATTCGATGGAATATTGCGTTTGGCGGAGGTCTTGGCAGGAGAACAGAACTCCCACTCAGCAAGCGTTGGAGGATTGTCGGAAATGAGAATGAACACACCCACGCCACTGCATAAATACGACTTTGGGGAGTCTTGAGTGGATTCATCTTTGCTGTACCTTACGAAATCCCTTTAGTCCCATCCCAACATCCGCTATAAAACTCAAAGAACTTGATACCATGAATCTTCATGATCTCTTCTGCTATGATCCTACCTTGCTTCGTGGGACCATCGAATTTCTGTTGTTCAATCTATTTAGAAGAAGATATCATTTTGAACATCCCCTAAAGTCCTAACAGTCTAGCCTTCTTGCCAGTGATACAATCAAAGAGACAGCAGTCCTATCTCTGAAAACCCTTCAGCATACCTAGTCTCTTTACGAGGTATACTTTGTATCCTGTGATACGCCCAGGATTAAAACCTCCCCAAATACTCGTCTCGATCTGGAATTTCTCTTACGGTTACAGCGATGGTAGGATCTTCGAACACTAGTCGATCCTGACTGTCTTCTGGCTAATCATAACTCAGGTCTCTACGGTCTTATAAGAATAGCAAGTTCTAACTATGCATAGAATGCCAGAACCATATGATCACCCACACATCCTCCGCGATTATAGGAGCCTGTGTTTATGACTTGCCCGCAACCCTCGTGCTTATGAAAGCAACCCATAAGGTCCGCAACACGTTCGATTTATTGCAGGGCGTCTGACCGGGGCTCACGTCTGTTCCTGTCGCCAGCATCTATGGAGCGCTACGGACGTCGCCATCGGTTTGGTTGGCCTACATGGCGTGAGGTTGCTCGAGCGCGTGTCCAAAGTGACAGACAATACATCCTTGCAGGCTACCTTATCACGTTATGTCTATCTACAACCTATCACAAGAGGAATGTTTGCAAGGGGTTCGTTCCTCTGCTCATCTCGGAAACGATGGCTTGCCGACCAAAACCTTCACAGAAATCTAACTCTCAAGACGAGTACTTCATATTACTTAGGTTGCCTGTTCTGGTAGATTTCGCCGTGATAAAATTTAACCTCGATCTTGCGGTATGAGTATACTGAACAGTACAATAATTTCGCAGATGTTATAAATATCATGCAATGAACAGAAGAGCTTGATTCGGGATCGTATCATACTATATAGTAAGAGATGTATGATACAAAGCTACTGATAATTTCTCCTCTCGACGCTTCTCCTTCGAGTACTTTCCATACATGTGTAACATTCTGAAGCAGCAACGAAACCCTTTCCATACCGTCAAATCCAACACTAGTGAAGGGCATATGTTCAGGTTGACGCTGTTGCGTTGGTGCCGGTCAGAGCGTGAGATCCCGCCTAATACAAAGACAGGTCTTTTAGGCATCGATGTAGTGATGACATTTCTAATTGACGACTGTCGATGATGAATCTTTGGCATGTCTTGAGGGACCTCTAGTAAGACTAATCTGACGTCGCCTAGAGTTTGCTTTTGAGGCAAGGAGTCTAGATCTCACCATGTCCCTACCAGATCCTTTAAAAGACAATGATTAGTGAGCCTGCTCTTCGACTTCGAGCAGAAAGCAAGCGCCGTTCGAAGGCGAGACCATTCTACCCATCGAAGAATTGTGTAATATTGTTTCCCAATTATAGTTCTGCTCTACCGACTCTACGCAAGGCTGTTTGTAATTGAAGATAATCATAAGTATCGTCGACATTTCAAGAAACTAAGCGCCGACGGCTTTTGATGGCTAAAAGAGCCCGATCGAACCTTCCGCAAGCCACTTTACGAGGTCAGAAAAGAAAGTATTCGAATTTCGCAATTGACTATCGTATGACTACTAACGTGATTTATTCGCATTCATCATATATTCAGAATTTCATCTTATTATCACTATTTTACCTTCATGTGAGCGTTCTGCATGCGAAGAGATTGACTGATATATCACTATAATAGATGTATTCTTTAGTAGACTAATCATCAAGTCGAGTTTCGAGTTGACATTTTGAATTCGATTTGATTCAAAGTCAAGTTGCTCACACTTTCAACTCGACTCAAGTCGAGTTTGTTACGAGCGTGCTCAGCCTTCTACTGAAACGCATGTTCTCTGAGCGAGCCTAAGACTCTATCGAGCTTAGCGCTTTTCTTTCTTCTGTACATATAGCTAGAATGCAAATCTGTTTAAAACATGTTTTTAACTACCTTCTTTAAACTAGCTCAAGACGTATTTTAAACTCATTTCTTGAAGAATGTTTTAAACACAGAGATGATTTATATTTATAGTAACAACTTATAAAGAGTTAATTAATCTGCAAATCAATTTCTTCATCATGTAAAGAAAGCTTCAAAAGCATTTAATTGTTGATGATGCTATTTAAATATTCGTTGAAAGTGTTCTTGCTTGAAGAATTTAGTCTAGTCATGATAATTTTCTTCTGCAATAGTTTATTCTTCATTTTACATAACTTCTTCTCATTGATCTCAATGCTCTGTATATAGTGAAGTCTCTTCTTCAGCTCATGAGATTGATTAAGCATTCGCTCGTTAATGTATATATATATGAGCTTGTTGACATTAATGTTACTGAACTGATTTCTAGTCTTTGACTTTATCAAATTCATAATCAATCAATCTTGTTTAATTAACATGAAATTTTCAGATATTTTGTTAACTCATAAACAAAGCTTTGCTAGCTGAGAAGCAAATAACTTGCAGCAGAGTCAAAAAAGCTTTGAATAGTTAATTCATTTTCAACATTCAACTTAAGAGTGAAATTCATCTGTTTGAGTTTAAAATGCAAGTCATTGCTTCATGATTAAAGTTGCATTTAAGCAATAAAAACTATATTTATTAAAAAAGATCAGCATGATAAAATTGAATGTTAAGCTGATCATAAAATTTACTACTTTGATATCATGACTTTAAAATAATAATAAAGCGATGATTACATGTAAAGATGTAAATTGTTAAAGAAGTTAAAGTTTTTAAACATCATTTGTTATATCTTTTAAACACTTGATGTAAGAGTATTTTTCGCTTTGAAGTATAAATCAGCTTATATCTTGTTTCAATTGTAAAAAACTCATGTCAGTGAATAATTCTTTGCTTTAGAAAGATACTGAATTTGATGTAAAGACTTCAAGATATTATGAGCTTGCTTCAAGAAGATTCAGAAGTTTAAATTCTTAAAATGAGATAAAATTTTAATGATATTTCTGTTTTTATTATCATCTATTTTTGATTTAAGCTGTCTGATGTATCTCATTATCATCTTCTCATTCTTTAGTACTGAGTTCATGAGTTTCATGATAGATTCTTAGCATGTAAAAACATTAAGAATAAGTGAATGTTTATGATCATAAATTTATGTAAAAGAGATATGTCAGAAACTAAGTTAAACTAAAGATACTATTAATATAAAAGACTGATATTATTATTACTTTGATAAAATCTAGATACAAGACAATACATCAAATAATGTATAAGATGAAAGACAAAAAGTGAAAGAAATGAATGAAAACTCAACTTTTATATACATGAATTGAGCAGAATCAAGACTAAACAGTAATTCTATTGACTTAAGATTGCAGAAGTTTATGCATACAGCTAAGATAATCAAAACAGAATTGCTGAAACTAAATTAAAATGATGATGACTAGATTAATGACTTGATTTATTGAACTGCAAAACAGATTCAATGAATCAAGATTATTTAAAATATCAACAATTTATGTTTTAAATTGAATTTATGATCTGACATCATGACAGTAATTCTTCTCTTCAACATCGACAAATTTTCGAGTGCTAATTAGTCAATCACATGCAGCTAATCATCACATTGACATCGTTGACATTGTTAACAGCTGATTAGATCAAAGATTCAATCAAACATCACTTAATTACGTCATTAATCTCATACTTAAGTCTAATAGCTGATAAATTGAATCATTTATCTTTGCGCATAAATAATTAAATGATTAACAGCATCATTAAACAGTTTAACAACATCTTTGTTCTTCGCATTTTCTACATGCTCATCACTTTACATGCTCATCATTCTACTCATCATTCTACATACTCATCACTCTACTAATCATTCTACATGCTCATCACTTTACTCATCACTCTACATGCTCATCATTCTACTCGTCATTCTACATGCTCATCATTCTACTCATCACTTTACATGCTCATCATTCTACTTATCACTTTATTTACTCGTTAGTCTACTCATTAGTCTACTCATTAGTCTACTCATCAGCTTGCTCACTTTAAAACATGCTTCATGCAATGTGTTTAAACACACGTCATTCACTTTATGATCTACTTCATGATTTACTTCATAGTATGCTTCATACATGCTTCATAGCACATGCTAATTAGCTCAATAGAATGCGCTCTTCATGACTTGATATCAAACTTTCTATCAAACTCTCTATCAAACTCTCGATCAAATGCTTTATTAAATTTTCTATTGAGCTTTCTATCGAGTTTCTCATCGAGCTTTTCATCAAGCTTTCTATCAAGCTTTCTACTGAGCTTTCTATCGAATGCTTTATTGAATTTTCTACCAAATTTTCTATCAAACTTTCTATCAAACTTTCTATCAAACTTTCTACATGCTTCAAATTATGAACGCATAACATAAGTTAAACAGTGCTTCAAACAATGCTTTCTACATGACTTGAAAACAGTACTGTTATCTCTGTAATTAGTAATCTTCGCTCTCAGTCGAAGGTTGACGCTAGAAAATTCAAAGAATTCAGAATATTTACTTCTTTTCACTTCTTTCTTTCTTCATAGTTTTACTTTCTAGAATAACAACAATTGTATTTCAACAATGTTAACTAGCTCAATAGAACGCATTCTTCATGACTTGATATCAAACTTTCTATCAAATTTTCTAAAACTATTAAACTTTCTACTGAGCTTTCTACTGAGCTTTCTACTGATCTTTTGATCAAGCTTTCTACTGAGCTTTCTATCAATCTTTCTACTGATCTTTTAATTGAGCTTTCTACTGATCTTTTGATCGAGCTTTCTACTGATCTTTCAATCAAGCTTTTTATTAATCTTTCTACTGAGCTTTCTAGTGAGCTTTCTACTACTACTCGTATAAATGAGATTCTCGCGCAAACGAGGTTTTCGCGCACGTTAAATTAGTGCTCTTACAAGAATATTAGAAGAATTCATCTATATTTATCTTCATCATCTACAAATTAATTGACAATTGCTTGTATCTCTCTCAAGCATCTTGATGAAGAATTAATTCGAAAATATAAACTATATCATTGAAAATGACGTTGCAATTGCGATTTATATGCATGAATTCTCTTTCATTTCTTCATTTCTTCTTTCTTTACTTCTTTCGTTTTCACTAATTCGTATAATAGACTGTTCAAACAACTTTTCATTGACTCAAAGCTTTTCTCAGATTGATGAGATCTTCACTTTTGAGCTTTGACAAAGTGATTTCATATTTCATATGAATGTAGTGTATGTGAAGATTAATGAAACCTTTTTGAAGTGAATTTTGAAGACTGATCAACATCATTTGACTGATTGACTTGCTCAGAGCAAGCACATTGAGAACAAATTCAAACAGGTAGAATCATTCTACTGAGTGCGTGATGATGACGTATGTTTCAGAGAGACTGTAGAGCTTTAAATAAAGCTTTCAATGAAGCTTTCAATAAAGCTTTCAATAAAGCTTTTAATAAAGCTTTTGATGAAAGAGCTTTTGATGACAAAGCTTTTGAAGAAGCTTTTGAAAAAGCTTTTGATGATGAAGCTTGTGAAGAAGCTTTTGATGAAGAAGCTTTTGAAGAAGCTTTTAAAGAAGCTTTTAAAGAAGTTTTTGAAGAAGCTTTTGAAGAAGCTTTTGATGACGAAGCTTTTGAAGAAGCTTTCAGTAATGTTCTCAAAAACATAATTTCAAGAAGATTTAATTGTTCTTTCACTGTGAGTGATTTGAATGAATGAATTCAACATCATCACTCAATTTATGATGCTATTGTTTTGATTCAACTTCTGAATTTGCTTTTGCTGTTTCTTTGCTGACTGAACTAGCTTTGTTTATGCTGAGCTTGTAAATGAAGAAGATAATAAGAAAATGAATGCAGATGAAGCTTTTTTCATAAAACTTTGCTGTTTGAAAACACGTTCTGCAAAGAGTTCAAAATCAGCAGTGACGAAACTCTTTAATCATTGATTCAATAGCATGTCATTTTGCTTATTGAATTTTTCTTGAGTCTTGTCTTCAGTCTTCTGATTTCACTTCTCAATGATCTCAAGATTCAGAATTTTAGCGTCAACGTAGTGATTTTTGAAACGTGTAACACGTTCATGTTGATAACAAGCAGTTAAAAGTAAATCTTCATTAGTACTTTGAAGAAGAACAGACGTAGCATAGACAGATTTGCATGTCTTAACAAGCTTCTTTAAAGCTTGAGCTTCAGCAGCAGAATCATCATTGTTAATCATTTGCTTCATGAGCATGTTTATCTCAATAACATTGAATGAGATGAATGATATTAAAAATGATACATCACTTGAACTTTAAATTGTGATATTTGAAGAAGTGATAGAACGAGATTTGATAATGATAAAAAGCTTTGATAGAACAATAGTACAATCTAGAAACGTTAGATCAGATTTGACTCAAGCACTCTGTATGTTGCTTGTCGTTAAAGCAATCTTTTAAGCTTGCAGATACAATTTTATGAAATTTGACTTGTCAATTGAATATTCAGCATTCAATTGAGTAAATGCTTTAAGCTTCAGCTTGTAAACAATGATCAATGACAGAAAGACTTCTACATTCAGAGATTGAAGCAGATTAATAGAATGTGAAGAAAGACATAATAGAATGATGTGATTCTTCTTGCAAAACATGATTGCTTCGCTAGTTAAATAAGAAACGTGTTCATTGATTATCAAGAGATGAAACTTTTCTTGTTGTCATTTTGCTGATTCAGATTTAAAGCATTTCTGAAGTCAATCAAGATCAATTTCATTGCTGATTCACTCATTATTGCTGACAGTTATGTGATTTTTCTTTACTTCTTCTACATCTTTTACATTCTTCAAAACATTGAATCAGATCTTCAGATGCATCTTGTCTTTGAAGATGAATCAAACTTGTAGAATCACTTCGTCAGAACTCACACACTCGATGAGTGAAACTCACTCTCAATTATTATCTTAAGTCATTGTTGATAGTTGTTCTTTGAAATATATGACTTTGCATTTGCTCATTATTTTCATGATGAAGCTCTTTTTATTCATGTTGTAAATGTCTGAAGATTGTAGATCATAATTTTCAAGAACTTGAGTATATAAATCAAATCAATCATTGATCAGCTCTTCATTATGCATAGCAGCACGCTCTTTATTCAATGCTTGACTAAACATGAAAGTCAACTTTGTATGATGTTGTAGAAATCTTTGTATTCAATTGATACTCAAATCATTGTTCTGTTGACTACTTTGAAGTAACTTCATTGTCATGAATTGAATCTGATTGACTCATGATGATCAGTCTCAGAAGATTATAAGTAGTTTCTTTTTCTTTTTTCTTCATTAAGTGCATGCAGTCTATGACTATGACACTGTCTAGACGCTGTGCATATGTTAGATTACATGTACATTGATCAAAGTTGCTGCTTTATATTTTTTCATTGATCAATCACATCGATAGTTTGCGCAAACAAGCACTTTCAACCAAAAAGCTTCTTTCTCTTGTGTTCTCATTTTCTTGCTTTTTCGTGTTCTTTTCACTTTACTCTTTCATTCTCAATAGTCATTTTCTTGTTGCAATTCAAGTACTTTTCAAGTATTTTAGCATTGTGATTCTTTCAATCTTGATGATAAACAACATCAATATAATGTTCATGTTTTTGAACTGTGCTTTTACTTTAAGCTGTAACTATTCTGCTCTATAATGTTTGCAGTTCAGTAGTAAGTGCTTCAACGTTTGTCTCGCCTTGCATATTTCATAGCATTTGTTCAAATTATTCTCTGATAATCGATGCAAATAGCTTTTGAAATAGTCATGTCTCATTTTTAGCTGTATAAACGTTGAAAACGTCAGTCTGTCTATTTTTTGAAGCTTTTTTAGTGATCTGTAACTCAGATTCACTCTTGCTGTGTGCTTCTGATACTGATATTCTTTTTTGATGCTGTCATTTCATGCAATTAATCATTGCTCTTTTGTTTCTTTGTCTATTTGCTTTTTGATGAAGCTCATGATTGTTCTTTTCCTGATGTTGATTGTTGATCTTTTTCATGTCGCGTCTTTGATCAATTGATTCGCTGCTTCATTTTCAACGATGTCTTTGCAACTCAATACTCACTGTATGCAAATATGACATTAATTTTGTTGCAGATTAATCAGATTTTGTCGTATGTTATTAAATAACTTCAAGTTAACATTGCTCTTTGCTTTTAGTCTTTGCAGCGTCATTTGACTGTCTGTGTACACTCAAATTTCGCTGTCTTCAAATGCTTCTTCGCTGCATATCGCGATTGCATCATCGATAGCTTGCAATTTCGCTTTCGTTATGATTATTTCATCGATCACGCTTATCATCTTGCTGCATTTAACAGACTCGTGCGTAAATATCATCATGATTTCGATTTCTGTTTTGAGCTCTGCTATCTTTTTTCAAGTTTGCAATGCATTAATGTACATCACTATGTTTTTCGTCTTTTTGACTATTGTTTTCAGTTTTCTATAGTGTGTATTTATCGTTTTGCACGTTTCATCTCTTGCGAATTCAATTTGCATCTTTGTCAGATATTTGATTTTCTGATCTCATGATTTCTTAAAGTGAGAAATTTCAATTTCTTTTATTGAATTCAGTGTTTTTTGCACTTTGTTCAATATTTGATATATCTGCGTAAGTTTATCTTTGCACTTCTTGACTTTTCAAGATAAATTCATCTTCATCTTGTTTCAGTTCAGATATTTTGATGTGTTCAGATTTAGATTCAATTTAATAAAGTATTGAGATGAGTATGATATGAGTGTTTGCTTTCTTGTCAAATGCTTTTTCGATAATTCAACTATTTTAATTGCATAGTTCTTGCATTTTTGATTTAATCGTACTTTCACTGACGAAATTTCGATCTTTATTTGCATGACTTCTATGAGCGATGTTCAAAATGCTTTCAGTATCTTTCATAACACTGCGTTCTGCAGCTTGTGAAATTTGGTTGCGTGACTTTTTTGATTGTTTCACCAGATTTCAACGTTGTAGTCGCTAATAATTGTGATGCATGCTAGATACAGCTGTTTTTCTGACTTCATGTTTAGTTCTCACTCACTATTCATTAATCTAAAGAGTGAGTGTAGCGTTCTTGTGACTGCAACGATTTTTGTTTGCATATGCATCTTGAAGTTAAGCTTTCGATTCAGTCAGACTTTTAGTCATCGTATGCAGATCTTCGATTTTACGACTGTGTCATTGAGTAGCATAATCATTTGATCGAGTGTTGCTTTGTGATTTTCAAAATGAATTAATTCAAATTTTGAGTCATCAAATTACATTGTATTTTCATTCGCTCATGTAAATGCGATTTTCGTCATCTTTTTCAGCTTTTTCACATTCTTGTCAATGCTTTTTCCTTCGACGTACAGTGCGATGTCGTCAATGTAGCTGAATGACTGTAGGTTTTTGATTCTTGCGCGAATCTTCAAGAATAAGTGTCGAATGTAAATTAGAAACAGAATGAGTGAAATAGATGATTCTTGCAATATTTCTGTGGAAATTTCCTTTGACTTCTGACGTTCTTCATCAAATGCTAAGTCAATGACTCAATTTTGTAAGAAGCATTTTACTCAGTTGATCAAATTAATCAATATCTTCTGTTTGATTAAGATCTTAATCAGCTGTTTCAACGTTACATGATCAAAGACATCTTTGACATCTAGCAGTAAACATGTAAGTGTGTTTTCGCGACTTTTTGCCATTTGCGCGTCGTGTACTAGATTTAGTACTGCGTCTATAGCTGATCTTTGTTTTCTGTTTCTCATTTGATTGAAGTCTAGCAACTTGTCATTTGTTTTCGCTGTGTATGATAGTCACATCGCTATTAGCTTTTTCGCTATCTTGTCTAAGCAGTTTAGCAGTGTGATAATTCTGTATGTCTTTGAAATTGAATAATTCGATTTATTCAATTTTTTCAGAATGATTTCTGTGCCTTCGCGTCATATCTTTGAATGATAGTCACTTTTGATCAAATTCAAATACATCAGGTTGAAAATTTTCAATATGCTTTTGTATGCTCGCTGCACGATTGCGAATGACATATCATCTGATTCAAGTGCTTTTCTGAATGCTGAGAAGTTAATAGCATGCTTAATCTTTTTCTCGATAATTCTTAATCACTGTATACTTTCGTTTGATAGTAATTTCTTATTGATTTGAACTTTTGAAGATGATGAATACATTGCTTTCAAGAATGTCTTGCACTTTTCATTGAATTCAGTTTTCAACTTCTTTTGCGCATTCTGTATTGAGAGTAGCTTTTCAATTAGTCATGATTTGATGAACTTGTATGTCTGAAACACTTTTTTTTCTTTGATCTTGTTCAAAAAGTTGATTCAGAATTGATTTTTGATCAACTTTATTGCATCATGATACGAATTTTGCATTCGCATTACCTCTGTTCATGCATCATTAGTTCTGCATCTTTTTCAAATTCGCTTTCTTGATGACAGTGCTTTTCGCATCTCAATGAGCTCGTCGTTTCACCAGAGTTTCGATTTTGCGCATATTCGCTGTTTAAATACAAATAACTTCACTGCACTCTTGATGCATTCAATCAAGTAAATGACTTTTGTCTTTAGACTGATAGTTCTTTGCATTTTGATAATCATTTCATTCTTCATTTTTTGTAAGTGCATGTTGAATTTCTTTCAGTTGACTTTTTGCAAGTTGTAAGATGCATTTAACGAGTTTTCAATCAATTTCATCTTTTCTGTGACTATCATAAACAGAATTACTTCATGATCAAACTTTGTGTTTGCATCTTCATTCACATGTCAGTTCTTGATGTAGTTTTGCACACTTCTTGATGCAAAAGCTAAATCAATTACTGAGCTTAATCTTTTGAAATAGCTGTGATAAGTGTTTATATTCAATGTATTAATCAGATTGCAGTCATGCATTCTTACTTAGTTTACTAATGCTTTCGTTCTAATGAGATTTGCAATCTTCGCGTTTCATCAGCTATGATGTGCATTAAAGTCTTCTGCAATAATAATCTTTTGATTGTCATTTAGTCTAATCTTTGCTAACTCTCGCTCAATCATGTATGATTGCTTCTTCTTTGCGTTTTGTGCTTTTTTGTTTTATATGTTGAGCAACAAAATCTCATTCGAAATTTTATCGTTTACTATCATTATCGCTTGTATGTCTTCGCTGTTGACTATGTCTGATCTTGATGTGCAGATAAACTCTCTTGCGTTTTTCGCAACAAATATCAGTACTTTGACTTGAGTTTTCTGAATATTTGATTTAATGCATATAAACGACGAATGCGAGATTGTTATATTCTCATCTCTCATTCATGATTCTTGCAGAATAACAATATTCGCTCTGATTTTCGCAAACTTCATGCACGCATGCATGATTTGCATTGATCTTGCGCAGTTGTGCTGTAGAATTCGAATATTCAATTCGTTTGCAAAGCTTTTGTCATTTGCAATATTTTGAGAGTTTTCTGATGTGATACTCATTACAATTTCTCGATCAGATGATCTCTTTGAGCGCTAATGAGCTGAGCTGCCTGATATGTTTCACACATTACGCTATTTGCAAAGTGTGCATTTTGATAATTACAGCACTTTGATATCATGTGATTGCATGATTGCTGTTCTCTGCATGTGAGCAGCGAGCATTTATGCTCTCATGTCAGATGATTTCGTTCACAAAACAAGCATCTTAATGATTTATTGCACTTGTTCTGCAAATGTTCAAATGTTTGACATTTCTGACACTGATCACTTGATCAATACTCTCGATATTCGATCATTTAATATGTTGATCTTGCTGCTAAAACTCGTTTTTTCAGATGTTTTTGTGCTTCAACTTTGATTTTGAACATCAGTATCATCAAAGCATGATTCTTTCTTGCTCTGTTTTCATCTTTTGATAATCATATCAAATTGATTATCAGCTTCAATTCAGAGTTGTACTTCTTTAGCTTAATTCTCAGATATTTCATCTTGATCTTCATGTTAAAAATATTGATTTTCAGACTGTGTATCACTATCTTGTATCATTTTCATTCTTCTTGATACTTTTAACTTCGAATATATGCTTTCATATATCTCTTTGCTTCAGTGGAGCTTTCGTGATGTATTTCTCTGAAATCATTAAAGTAATATTGTTATCTCTTTGTGTTTTAGTCACTGTAGCGACTATTATGTCAAACTTTGTCTTCTTCAGTGCGTTGTTTACTGCATTGCGCATTTTCATCGTCTTTAAAGTTCAGTTCTCATTTTTGAGATTGACAATGAGTCTTCTTTTGCAATACGATATTTCTTGTAATTTTGACGAGAATTTCTTGATAACTTGATTTCATTCATCTGCATTTGCATTCACATTTGCATTTGTGTTTGCATTTGCATTTGCGCTTGTGACTTGAGCTGCTTTTTGTGCATATGTAAGCTTTTGCGTTGGTTTTTGCGAATTTTGCATGACTTGCAACGTTTGTGAAACCTGCGTCTTCTGCAAGATTTGCGAATTCTCTGTCATTTACTTTGCATTGATTTTCTTTTTAATGTTTTCAGCATTTTGTTGAATCAATTGTAGAATGATCTTCAGTTTGTTGTTTGTTTGACTTTGAAGTCGATCAATTTGCTTCTGAATTGAGTTTTCTATGCTTTCATTGCATGCTCTTCAAATGTAGATTAAGCTATGACTTATAGTCTCTTTCTGTTCTGATATTGCTTGTCTTAGTTGATTGACTGCAAATTCAATTCTTTCGCGCAGTCTCTTTATCTGCATCTCTTTAGAAATGACATCATAGCACTTGCTAGTACTAACTTCAATGCTAGCTTCTTTTTGCGAACTTTTCATTGCTTTTCGCTTTTTCATTTCTTTGACTTTCACAATCGCTTGTGTTTGCTCTTTTTGCTGCGAATTCACATTTCGCAAATTGATTATATTCTTGTCGTTGTGCGCATTTGCATGTGAATTTAGCATTAATGCATCAAGTGAACTGAACATGTATTGCGTTTTTCTATTTGCTGATGTGAGCGATTTTTGTTGACTGCGAAATAGATCAATAATGTCGTTTTGCAGTTGTTTGCTTGTTGATGAACTCATGCTAAGTTCATCTCATAAATCTGTTTCAATCTCTAACGTTGATTTTTTGATTTCTATCGTTGACGTTTTGAGTTCTGACTCTGAGCTATTGCTTCTGCTGAGTTTCGCGTTACTATTCGCGAAACGAAGCGAGAAAGAGCGCATAAAACGACTCTTTATATTTCTTTTCATAGAGAGTTTTTTCGAGTTTTGAGCTTCGAGCTTCTAGAAAATTCACTTGACATCACTTAAATATTTCTTTAACCTCTTACTCAGAGCGTTTCACGTAGACAGTAACTTTAGTGTAGAGATTTCTCAATTTCTATCTTGAAACCTGCAATAAATTGTCTTCTATTATTGACTTATGTCAGACGAAAATGATATAAATTTAGTCTGCAAAAGTCTAGATTACTCTTTTTGATAGAAAATGCTTAACGCAATTGCTTTATATCTCATGTATCGAAGTAGTCACGTTACCTCGCTCAGAATAGTAACGACTGATCTCAACTTATTGTCTTGCGCACTTTATTATCGACTTATGCCAGACGAAAATGATATAAATCTAGTCTGCAAGAGTCTAGATTACTCTTTTTGATAGAAAATGCTTAACGCAATTGCTTTATATTTCATGTATCAAAGTAGTTGCATTATCTTGCTCAGAATAGTAACGACTGATCTCAACTTATTGTCTTGCACATTAAGAAAAGATAAAACAGATAGTGATTTGATAAGAAATGCTGTACTTCTCTGAAACAACGTTGTTTTCTGTGTGATCTTTGAGCACAAAAGAGTTCAATTTCGATTTTTGCGTCAGTATGCAGTCTTCTGTGCTGTTCTGAAGTTGATTGATGACTTGTTCTTTTCATGTGAGTTTGCTCTTTGATTTATCAATCAAATTACTGTCTAAATTGATGATTCTTTCTTCTGCGTTGATGAACTCTCGTTTCGTCGCCGATTTTGATCTGCGTAAGCGCGAAAAATTTCGATTTTCGATTTTTGACTTGCAACGCAGTCATCTGTGAAGTTATTGAGTCGAATAAAAGCTTGTTTTGATCATATAATTATGCTCTATAACTTGTTGATCGACTTGATATATTATATGCTTCGATAGATTGCTTTGCGACGTATGTCAAAACTCAATAAATTTGATCATAAGTAGTATTCAATCAGTCAAAGTCTTCTCTTGTTCAAAGATGAGTCACTGATATTGTTAATGAAAGATCTGAAAAGATTCAAAATTATTGATATGCTCTTGAAGTGTAGATTTCGTGATGTCATGCTGATGAGCAATCTTTTGAAGTGAAAGCTTGAATACATTGTTCTGATAAATTGTAATAGCTAATTGAAGATGCTTTTGCCTGATCAACTTTAAATGCTTCTTCATGATGATGTGATTGACGTTCAAAATGATGAAGCATCTGAAAATAAAAATAAAAAAATAAAAATTCGCTTTACCTATTCTGTACTAGCGTGCGCGAAAACCTCGTTTGCGCGAAAACCTCATTTATATAAGTAAGCTTTCTACTGAGCTTTCAATTGAGCTTTCTATCAAACACTCTGTCAAACTTTCTACATGCTTCAAATTACTTGTTGATTGAGCGCATAACATGAGTCAAACAATGCTTTCTACATGACTTCTTTCATGTTTTTCTATCAAGCACTCTTCATGTTTTTCTACTGAGCATTCTTCATGATTTTCTATCAAATATTTTACATAGTCAACAATTCATTTAATAATAATAATAATAAATTCATACATTCTTGTGACATTGATTAGATCAATTCATGAGAAACTTTATGCTATGTATGTTGAGTGAACAAAACTCTCTGAGATAGAAAATCGCTCGCTGTTTATACAACTGCTACATGCAGTTGAGACGATAAAACTGAAACTATGTATCAAATTTGTTCATGATGATTGCACGTTAAAGAATAAGTGTTCTTGTCATTTTAAACTGCTTCAGCAACTTCGTTTTCATCATCATTCTTGCTGTTGTTTTGAGACTCTTCGTGATTAAGACGATGACTCGATAGTTCGTGAAGTCGATGTCTCGTAGCATATTCAATCAAAGATGCGTTCAATTTGAACAATGCATCAGAATATGCTTGACTGTCTGATGACTTCATTCACAGTTGCATTGAAAACTATTCGCGCTCAACATATTTCTTGAATGCAGATAAATCTTCAGCTTTATGCATTTTGTTAGAGATCAGCATAGAGCGAGTCATATGAGTGTAATGTAACGAGTATATAAATGCTAAGAAAGAAAAGTATTTAGAAGAAAAGAGTCAACTATTTATATAACTCAGAAGAACATAAGCTAACTCTGAATAGAGTTGACTTCAAAACAAGTCTATGCTTTAGCAACGAGCGATCGACGATAGCTCTCAGAATAGTCATCAACATAGTCATCAATGAAGATGCGTAGCTAGAATCGTAACATTATTTTCTCTCTTCAACAATTCATATTTGCATGAATGTATTTTCTTAGTCTTGTGTAGAATTGAAATGCCTATTGTAACAGACTCACTATGCAAGATAGAAGTGTCATTGAAGCAGACTTACTAGTTGCATGTGAATGAGTTGACAGATCGATTCACTGATAGGTAGAATGATGAGAAGGTAAATCATTGCATTGACGAAGTATCATTGTAGCAGACTCACTAGTTGCACATGAACGAGTAGACGAATCGATTCACTGATGAGTAGAACGATGAGAAGATAAATCATTGCATTGACAATGTCATTGAAGCAGACTCACTGATCGACTTGCTCATCAAAGAGATCAACTTTGAGCTCGTCATTGTAGCAGACTCACTAGTTGCATGTGAATGTATGATCAGATTCACTGATGAGTAGAATGATGAAAGCGAATAGATCATTGCATTGAGAATAAATGTCATTGAAGCAGACTCACTAGTTGCATGTGAACTGATAGACGAATCGATTCACTGATAGATAGAGCGATGAGAAGATCATTGCATTGATGATGTCATTGAAGCAGACTCACTGAGAGTTTGCTTCTCAAGATAGAGACTTCACGCAGTTTTATGACTGATTTCGTTTGATTGTTTCTTGTGAATCTGAATGAATGATTAATTCGCTGATTCTTGACCTAGTTGAATGATTTCAATCGTTTGTTTATACTCGCTGATCAGCGCATGAGTGAAGAAAGGTGAGTGCTGCTGCATGAATGCAAGTCGCTAGATCAAAGTCAATAGAGAATTGAAGAACTACTAGCAGAAGCACTTGAAGAAATTGATGCAGATTATTTCACTTTGCCTATAACGAAGAAGCATTTATATAATGTTAGAAATCAGCATAGAGCGAGTCATATGAGTGTAATGTAACAAGTATATAAATGCTAAGAAAGAAAAGTATCTAGAAGAAAAGAATCGACTATCTATATGACTCAAAAGAACATAAGCTAACTTTGAATAAAGTTAACTTCGAAACAAGTCTATGCTTTAGCAACAAGCGATCGACAATAGCTCTCAGAATAGTCATCAACATAGTCATCAACATAGTTATCAATGAAGATGCGTGGCTAGAATCGTAACACGTTCAATTCTGATGTAAATTGCAAAAGTGCTTTCAATTTTCTGAAAATCATCACGCATCTTTACTGACTTCTTGAATAGATGAAATCTTTGAATGAAGAATGCATTAATGTCTGCAATGCGTTTTTTGTAGTTTTTTCATCGAAGATTTCATTGACTTTTGTGAAACTGTGCAATTGCATGTTCACTCATTTGAGTCATCATTAAAAGATTGAGTCATTCACATTTAAACTGTATCTTTGCTTCTTTGTGAATTAAAGCGTTCAGAAACGTCATTTTTTAAAGATTAAAAAGCGAAAGATGAGTCTATTAGTTTTTATCAGATGAGTATGTATGATTTCACATGCTCATTAAGTTTTCTGTGTTCTGTCATCAATTCAACTGCATAGTATGACTTGATTCTGAAGCTTGTTCAGATGAACATGTAGTGAAAATGTATATGTTTCGACTTTCAGCATTTTGATGTTCACTTTTCTGAAGATGTTAATCACATGATACAACGCTTGATTCTGAAGAGTTTCTAGTCTTCATTTCATATTCAACAATCTCTTTTCTTTATTATGTTGATGTCATACTAATGTTTTGAACATCATTCTTAATCTTATCATTGCAGAGTATATCTGTCTTGCTTTTGCAAATGTAGCGTCTCAAATGAAGATCTCAAGTCAACTAAGCATCAGCATCTTGATGATGTGATCTGCTTCTATTTGACGAAGATGCAAATCTCATTGTAGTTTCATGTTCAGTTGCACTTCAAGAACTCATACATCTGATTTCAACTTTATTATCGAGTTTTCTATGCATAGACTGACTGTCATGTCGAATCTTTTTAACTTACGAGTGAAGTGAGTGAGTTCATATTTCTCTGAAGCGAACGTAGCATCATGAGTTTGAGCTCACTTTGCACAGATGTCATGTGTTCAACTCAGTGATTTGCAGATTGATTCTGTAATTTTGTCATAGATCAGAATATTGATGTCATTTATGAAGTCAAGCACTTTGATTTTGATTTCTAGAGCTTTGCATTTTTCAATTAAGCTTGCGTTAAAAAATAGAAAGAGAATCGATGATATGAGAAATCTCTGCAATATGTCAGTGTTTACTCGTTGCATCGCGCTGATTTGTTCATTGAATGTCAGTGATGACTCTCTGTCTTTCAGAAAGCTGCGAGTTCATTTAACTATGTAGTTCGATGTTCTTTTCATTCTCAAAGTATGCAGAAGTCTAGTGTGCAAGACATGATTGAACGTTTCAATGATGTTTAAACTAAGCATGAAGACTATGTACTTAATTTTGCAGTCTCATACTGCATGTACTTGATCTACTAGTAGATTTAGCGCTGAGATCACAAATTGCTTACGTCTCACTCTCATTTGAGCGTTTGAAAGCATGTGATAAATCTCAGTAATATCATTTAATCTTTTGATCATGATTGATTCTAGTGTCTTACTCATGATGTTTAGCAAAGCAATAAATTAATACATCTTAAAGTCAATGTAATTGCTCTTCTTTGATTTGTAAAGTACTATTGTCTGAGCTTTTTTGAACTGCTTCAAATGATATTTGTGAATTACACATGCGTTAAATAAACTGATTAGTATCAAAGTCAGTTCTGTTAGACTCACTTAAAGCACTTTATTTGAGATTTCAAATGCGTTTAATGCTTTGTTGACTTTTACTCATTGAATCATCTGTCTCATCTCATCTTGTGATAAGACTGAATTGAATGACATTGTCAGCAATATAAATGATCTTGAAATGTTACTAATGTCACGATTCTAGCCTTGTCAGACTCAGTCTTCTAGCCTTGTCAGATCTATTCTCGCTTCGTCACCTTGACTAGTCTCTATTGAGCCTAGCGTCGACTGAGAAACACACATATGTAGTCAGCTTCTTTTCTGTAGCTACCTTTCTTTCTTAGCATTTATCTTCTAGTTAAATGACACTCATATGACTCGCTCTATGCTGATTTCTAACATTAGATAAATGCTCATCATCTACTACTCTGCTATTGACGAATAGATGATACAAAACAATCTATTCAGTAAGAAAAATTTGCAAGAGATTCTTCAAATTTGCATCATCATCATTTTAGATCGCAAGAAATTCTTCGATTCTACACTCATTTTCATCATTTTATTCGCAAGAAATTCTTCAAATAAAGCACTCAATTATTATCTGAAATTCACAAGAGATTCTTTGAATTTTCACTCATCAAAAAATATCTACTCTTACCTCAACAACTTCTACCTTCTCTCATCATGACATGCAACGTCAAGTCAGTTGAGCTTTGAACAACTCATCTGCTTAGAAGCATTGTCAATAGAAGAGTTTCACTTCTACTCATCAATGTTTCAGTTGAAGCTGAGAAAGCTGACATCTCATGAAACATAAACATCGAAGAACAACTGTTTCATTGAGTCAGCAATCAACTTGACGAAGTCATCAATATGTTGAACGAGCTTCGAAGTCAGCAAGACTTGACTCTACAACTCAATGAACACTGACTTCTTGTACAAGATGATCACAAAAAGAGAGCGAAACAACTAGAAGTCGCTTTTGATAAAAACGATGAGCTAGAGAAAAAGATCAACCAGCTACAAGGCAAGTGATTGAACTTCAGAGCGAAACAACATCAAGCTAATCAATCTATGTCTCGTCAAGATACTCAGTCAGCTGAGCAACGAGTCAATCAGAAAGAAGCTTGCTTTCAACGAGAATCTTCTACTCTATCTGATAATGAGAACAATCATCACAAGTTCATCAAGCTTTCGAATTCACTCATCTTCATCAAAACAGATGACTCTATCTGAAAGACATGAAACATCAAAATAGCTGACAAGCTCGATGTCAACATGAATCATTACTCTACTGAAAAGATTTGTATTGTCTATGTGATTTTCAGACTAGAAGACGATGCTGATCAGCAAATCTATGCAAAGCGTCATGTTGATGCTTTCTCACTCTATCAATCACTATCAGAGTTACTGAAACATCTGAAAGAAATTTACGAAGATCAAAACCTGATTCAAAAGTGTCGCTGCAAATACGTTGCTCTGAAGCAGCTCAACAAGCTCTTCAGCTCTTTCTATTCAGAATTCACTAGAATATTCAGCTTTCTGAACTACAATGATATCACTCTGATGAACGACATTCAGAATAAAATCAACAATCGTCTTCAGAACGCGTTATCAGTTTGCCTCATAAAGTTTAGCTCACTTGATAAGCTCAAGATCTTTCTTCAAGATGTGAATAACAAACAATGAGTCAATTATCAGCTACGTGATGAGCAATGAACAGTCAAATCAATAGCAGCTTCGAAAAAACGTTTTGTTTCTTTGTTGATATCAGCTTCAGTCTTGATTACTAGCTATGTTCGACTCGCTACTTTTTCCATTCTTGAACCTGAATGATCAAGAATGTCAATCATCTGCTTCAACTGCAAAGTATTGAGTCATCTTTCAAAGAACTGCTCTCAGCTGAAGACTAGTACTTCAACATCTCATGCATTCATCTTTTGCCTCAATGAGATCATCATGTTGAAAGAAGAGAAGAAATTATTTACAGAGAAATCGAAGAATGAGGTAAAAAACTAGTGACTTTCATCAAAGACGCGATGAAAGATGTGTTAATTTCTTCAACAACAAGCAGCTCAAATGATCTTTTTGCTTCGAAATCTTTGACTACTGAATGTGTACTATCTAGCAATGAAATTAGTTACTCATTAAAATCATTGATTGACACTGAAGCAGCTGACTATTCGTTCATTGATGAATTAATCGCGCAGAATATTTGTGATCATTTGCAAATTGAATCTTTATCTTTAATCAAGCTCAAATCAATAAGAAGATTTGATGATCATTATGCAAAAAAGCTCATTACTCATGCAATTTATTTGAATCTAACTGTTCAAGATCATATGAAACGTTTCGTCTCTATGCTGATCACTCAATTAGATCAACATCAGATGATTCTTGAAAAAACATGAATGAACAAGATCGAGATGACTATTGATATGAAAAATGATCTTCTTCACTTTTCTAGTTTCGAAGCTCATATCAAAGCTTTTATCAAAGCTCATTCAACTGTTCTTTCGAGCAAGAAAATCGCGATAGAACAGAAGAGTTCAACCTCTACTCAAATACTAAAGAGATCTATTTCTTCTGTTGTCACTCGACTCAGCGAGAAGTCATCTTCATTCAGTAAAATCGTGAAATCATTTAATTCAGTCAACTTCGCTTCGTCTTTCAATTCAATGAACATAGCAATGATAGAGACTGCAGCATATAGATCACTAGTCAAATGATTGAATGTGACTACTTTCGCGATCATCATCACGAAAATCGATCGACTTCTAAAAACAGTTAGAAATAAACTCGAAGATGTAAATCTACAAGAGCTTTCACATGAAGAGATCTTGAAAGAAGTCAAAGCTAAGCTTTCTTCAAAATATCATGACTATCTAGACGTGTTTAATCGAGCGATGACTGATCAACTATTCTCTCATCATCTTTACAATCATAAAATTGAGTTGATCGACGAGAGAACATCTTCTTGAAGTCGTCTCTATCATATGTTTGACTACAAGCTTCAAAAGATGAAGAATTACCTGATTGAGCATCTGAATAAAGACTTCATATTTTCTAGCTCAGCTTCATACGCTTCGCTCATACTATTCGTCGAAAAGAAAGACGATAGCTTGCGTTTCTGTGTAGACTACAGAAAGCTCAATGCTTTGATCAAACGAAATCGCTACCTCTTATTGCTAATAGACGAAACTCTCGCTCGTATTTAAGATAGCAAGTATCTGACTCGATTAAACATCATTGTCGTCTTCAACAAACTGCGTATGCATTCAAGCAGCGAAGATTTGACTATCTTTATCACCTCTTTTGATTTCTACAAATATTACGTGATGTCTTTCAAATTAATCAACGGTTCGACTTTCTATCAACACTATATGAACGACGTGCTATTTGACTATCTTCATCAGTTTTGTCAGATCTATCTAGATGACATTATCATCTACAGCAAAACTCTGAAGAAACATAAGCAACACGTACGATTAGTTCTACATAGACTACGAGAGACTGATCTTCAGGTGAAGATAAAGAAATGCAAGTTTCATGTTCAAAAGATCTTCTTTCTGAGACTACTGCTATTCATTGAAGAACTAAAAATGAACTTCAGAAAAGTACAAGCAGTAGTTGAATGATCTACTTCTACAAACCTCACTCAGATGCAGTTCTTCGTTGACTTCTGCAATTTCTATCGACACTTTATAAAGAACTTTTCGAAGATTGTTCGTTCTCTGATTCAACTAACTCAAAAAGAGGTGATATTTGAATGAGATCAAGCTTGTCAAACGATCTTTGATCATATGAAGAAATGAATGACTGAAGTCTCTATTCTTCGTCATTTTGATCAGAATAGAGAGACTATTCTTGAAACAGACTCATTCGACTACGTCAACGATGACATACTTTCTCAGTATGACGATGAAGAAACATTGCATTCGATGATTTACTACAGCAAGAATCTGAGTCTCGCTGAGTGCAATTACAAGATCTATGACAAGAAACTACTAGCAATCATTCGTGTCTTCAAGCATTGACGATCTGAGCTGAAATTGACTGAGCTACTCATCAAGATGTTTACTGATCATCAAGCTTTAACGTCATTAATGAAAGATAAAGAGCTAAGTAGACGTCAAATGCGCTGAGTACAAAAGCTCGTTGACTTCAACTTCAAAATCATGTATCGCTCAGACAAGCAAAACATCAAAGTCGATGCATTAACTCATTGAGTCGATTCAGTTTCTAGAAGTCTCGAGAATGAATGATGTCGCTATCAGCGAACTACAATTCTCACGTTGAATCGAATGAAAATCGCTGATCTAGAAGAGAAAGAGAACGATGAATCAATTTATTGATTGATTCTAAAAGCTAACAAAATCAACGAGAAATGTATTCTACTTCGTGAAGTCGTATTAAAAGATGAAGCTCAATACAAAGATACTAAATTAAGAAATTGTTGAGTTCAGAACGAAATACTATATCGAAGTGATCTTCTATGAGTTTTCTTCGATGAGCATCTTCAAATGAAGCTAATTCGAGAAGTTCATGATCAATCTTCTATTGATCATTTCGAAATTCTCAGAACGATGAAGATCATAAGAAGGTACTACTATTGATCTTCAATGCAAAAGACAATAGATCGATATATTTGAAACTGCTACATTTGTCAGCGATCAAAGACTTCTTGAAATAAATTCAATGAACTACTACATTCTCTACTCATACTCAAACAGCAATGAAAGAACATAGTCATGAATTTCATCATCGACTTATCTCTTTCGAAAGGCAAAAACATCATACTAACAGTGATATGTAGACTGACAAAGAAACGACATTATATTTCTTGCTTCATTGATGACGAGAAAATCACAGCAGAAAAAACAGCTGAGCTAATGCTTCAGTGAATATATTGAATACATGATTTACTCGATTTCATTGTTTCAAATCGAGACTTTCAATTTACCTTCATTTTATGAAAGTCGCTTTGCAAAAGACTAAGCATTAATCTTCGACTCTTCACAGTCTATCACTCTCAGATCGATGATCAAAGTGAACAAGTCAATCAGAACGTTGAAAGATATCTTCGATTCTTCTGTTCATACATGCAGAATGACTGAGCTAAGTTACTACTCATAATCGAGTTCGTCAACAATAATGCTTTGTTCTCAGTCATCTTCTCGACTTCTTTCTTTCTAAACAAAGACTTTCATTCTCATATGAGCTTTGAACTCAATGTCATTGAATATGAAAGTTTTCGTGAACGCTTGCAGACGACTAAAGTCGAGAATATATCTGAACATATGAACAAAACACTGAAGTTTGCTCACGAGTCGCTAGTCAAAACACGAAAACAAATGATGAAACAAGTCAATAAGCATAGAAAAGAAGTTGATTATGAGATCGAATCAAAGATGTTTCTGAATGAAAGAAACATTGTTACAGCGAGATCTTTCAAGAAGCTAAATGACAAAATGCTCGATTCTTTCATCAATCTAAATCTCGTTGACTCTTCATATAAACTGAAATTATCAGAGTCTATGCATGTTCATAATGTATTTCATTCTGACCTGCTTCGTTCTGTCGTCGACGATTTCTTGCCTGGTCAAAAGAATGAACCCTCAGGTTCAATAGTGGTAAACAACGAAGACGAGTGAAAAATCGATGATATATTGAATTCTCGTCGATATCGAAGACGACTTCAGTATAGAGTCAAATGAAATGACTATGACAATGATCTCAATTGATACAACGCTGATGACGACGAATTTATGAACGCTCAGAAGATCGTTGACGATTTTCATATTCAATACTCGAACAAATCGCGCTAATCAACAATTCAATCAATCACGATTTAACAGATCTGAGTCTGTGAAATCATGATTGAACAATCAATCGAGTCAAGCAGAAAATACATTCATGCAAACATGAATCGTCGAAGAGAGAAGATAATGTCACGATTCTAGTCTTGTCAGACTCAATCTTCTAGCCTTGCCAGATTTATTCTCGCTTCGTCATCTTGACTAGTTTCTATTGAGTCTAGCGTTGACTGAGAAACACACATATGTAGTCAGCTTCTTTTCTGTAGCTATCTTTCTTTCTTAGCATTTATCTTCTAGTTAAATGACACTCATATGACTCACTCTATGCTGATCTCTAACAACTAATGTTTGCTTGAGACGATGATGAAAAGAACTTCTTTCATAGCATCTCTGTTTTTTCTTCGAATGAGTCTGTTATGTGATTGAAATTGTTGCTCTTTAGTGACAAAAACTGCGAAAGTTTCTTAAGTAACTGACTTTCGATTCTGACTCATTTTGCAAAGCATCAAATCAATTTCAATTTGTTGCTCAACTTATGCATCTGTGATCTAAAATGTGAATGTTTTGTTTCTTTAATGATCTTGTTTTTGTGATCGTTGTATCTCAGATAGTCATTTCATGTCTCTAAAGTACTTTGTAATTTTCATACAATTTGTAATCATCATGATTTTGTCACGACTTTTGAGCAGATCTGATTTTAAAAGTCTTGTGCTTGAATTAATGACTTTGCTCAAGAAGTAGACTTCTTGATGATCTCTTGTAGCACATGAGTGATTTCAGCTACTCTGTTATCTATCGCTGTCTTGTCATCGAGAAAACAATCGACGAAAAGATGTATTCTTAAATGAGTGTTTAGTGCTTCTGTGTTTATTTTCTTTCATAATCGATGAGTTGTGAGCTGCATAAAGAATGTGCGTAGACACAACTTCGTGACAATCAAAAGATGATCAGATTTCTGATGTAAATTAATTCTCATCTTGCATTTGTGTATCATGAATTGAATTTTCTTGCTGTCAAACGTTAAATTTATTGTTGTGAGCTGATTGTAAGTCTTTCTAGTAATTGTGCCTGATTCAAGCAATAGCTTTAATCTTGCGTTTGTAACAATGTTTAGTAGAGCATTCATCACTATGTAACAAGTAAAGCATCTTCTGTTTTCTCAGTGTGAGTGATGCAGATTAAAATCTTCTACAATTAGTTGTTCACAGTCATCTTTGATTAGTTTGTTCAGACAAGAGATAGTAGATGATTCTTCTGTGAAGATGATAGACAGTGAGCATGAATTGTAAATGTTTATGAGTTATAGCGTCTGTATCTCGTCTTTCAAGTTGCTAGTTTGTAACTTAATTGAGCAGATGTTTGATTCAATGATTTTCATCACTCATTGATTGAGTTTTAAATGCTTATTGACATAAATGCATGTTCTTGCTTGAAATGATGAGTCTTTCACTAAATGAAAGAAGTTGTGAGTTGAGCTAAACGTCTGCAAAGCATTAATGTTGCAATCTTGTTTTTGAATAACTATTATGTCAAATTTACGAACTTTTCTGTTTATCAGAAATGATTTTTGAATTTTCAATGACTTTCTGATGTTATATTGTAGAATTCGCAGAAAGATTTGATTCATCATAAAGTTATCTGTAACTGTTGTTGACTTTGTGCAAAGACAGCTTTTTGTATGCTTTTAGTCATCGAGAATCTTTTGCATTTTCTGATTTGATGTTTTTATGTCTGTTCAGACATCATGTCTTCGAGTCACTAATCATGCATGAAGAGTGATTAACTCGTCTCTTCTTGACTTTCATCACTTGTCATGTTAACTCGTTGACGTCTCGACTGCTTGTCATCGTCAAGATGTTCATTGAACTCAATGAATTTGTTGAACTCATGAGATTTATTGAACTCAAGAAGTTCAGAGAGAAAGAAAAGAATGAGCGATTGTCTTTCAATGCTTCAGAGTATTTGATTAATCTGTTTCAAAAGATTTCTTCTGATTGCTTTATCTGTAGTTTTCACTTGAAGCATGAGTGTCTTCAGAGTTCGTGATTATCGTTGCAGTTCGCGCATCGTCTTTTATTCATCGACACAACGCATCTCTTAATGTGATGTTTGTCTGCACATTTGAAGCAGCACTCTTCGTTTTTGCAGAATCTAGTCATATGATCAAAATTGAAGCATCTATAGCACTGTGTGATACGACAGTTCTTTTCAAACAACTTGCATAAGCATTTTTGATATGAGTTCAGCATGCTAACAATTCATTTAAATAAATGATTAAATAACTAGTTAGATAATAAATTCATTGATTTAATACTTTGCTTTTGCATGTGCTTGAACATATAAAACTGAGCATATAAAATTAAAATAATCATTGTCAGCAGTATCATTCATGTTATTTTGATAATTCATGTTATTTTGATGATTCATGTCATTTTGATGATTCATATTATTTTGATGATTCATGTCATTTAAACTATTAGACATGCATCTGCAGCTAATCACGTCAAAGTGATCTTATAAGAAGAAAGATTGATCAAAATGATAAATTATTTAATTTATTATTTAATTACATAATTAAACACTTAATGAGATTTGTTGATGAAGACTGAGCTTCTGCAAGACAATAAGAAGAAATAAAATGAGATAATAAAAAATTAAAGATGAAAACTGAAATGAAATGAAAATTAATGTGAATGCATTTTAATGTAATGAATACACTGATCATGTCAAGTTGAGTACTCAACTTAAAAAGTGTTGAGTTAAATTGAATTTTTTTTGAAAAAGTATCAAATTGAGTTGAGAAGTTGAACTCAAGAACTTGAGTTGAGTTGAAAAGCTTGACTCAACAACTCAACTCGATAACTTAACTTGATTCAACAAGATATTAGATAAATGTAAATAGCTTGATCAAACAGTTTTTATCATGAAGACTTCATGATTTTCATCATGACTTTCTATTGAACACTCTTCATGATAATGCAAAAAGATAATGCACTATGAATTTATAAAATTATGAATTATGATTAAAAGTTAAAAAGTAAAATAAGCGCTGTTTGCTAGTTGAACAGCTTTATTATTTTCTTTTCACTTTTATTATTCTCTTTCTTCTCACTATTGATTATTTCATATTCATCATGTTGTAGTTTCTTCTTATTCTTCTTTGCTTTATAATGTATTTCTGCATCATCATTTTCTACTATAATAATATCATTTAAATTAGAATTTATTACATGTATTAAATTTTAAATTTCTCATTCTTTGACAATTAAGAAAGTGATGAATTCTGTTGCAAAATTCTGAAAAGCTGTCATAAAATTAGTATCATCAATTTGTTTTAACTTCTTTAAATCATCATGATGAAGAATTCTTTGTTGAATTAAGTAAACTATAGAAATCATAAATTTTGATATTTCTTCATTTATGTTCAGCTCATCTGTTGTCTTTTAAAATTGATATTAGTTTCTACAATTAAAAGATAATGCATATAAATAATGCATATCTTCATTGCTTTTAAAGCAATTTTCTCTGCAATAGTATTTACATTTTATGTCATAATAGTATTTGCATCTTGTGTTGCAACAATTATATTAAAAAGCTTTATCATTTCAATAACAATTTCAGCATTCGCTTTGCATCTGATTTTTAATTCAAAGCATTCAACTATAAATAAATCAACACTTTATTTAATATTGCATTACTGAGATGCATTATTATGAATATCTTTGTTCTTTCACTCTTGTTTTATCTTGTCTTTTACATTGTCTTTCATCATTGCTTTGTTGATTTTATTCACTTCTTTTCAAACATTAAATTGTCTTAGTTTGTATAATCATTTGAATATGATTACATGATCATTGTTCTGTCACTTGTAATATTCTTTGATCTTATTGAATCAATTTTTATTATGATTTTAACTTGTGATAAACTTTAAATTTACAAATAAAGTCAACATTATTTGTTAAAGTCAACATTGTTCTCTTGATAATGCATTTGAGTAATACAATAATATTGATGAAATTTGAGTAGTTTGATAGAATATGAACTTGTAGAAAATTTAAAAAAGTAAGAGATATAACATCAAGTGAGATGAATTAATTTTCATGAAGAATTATTTCTGAACTGTTGAACAAAGTAAAAAGTATTTGTTAAAGTCAGCATTGTTTTCTTGATAATGCATTTGAATAATGCAATAATATTGATGAAATTTGAGTAGTTCAATAAAATATGAACAGATAAAGAATTTTAAAAAGTAAGAAAAAAACTCATCAAGTAAAATGAATTTGAGTGCAAGAAAAAAAAAATTTATTATTCTTAACACTTATTTCTTAACACTTATTCAATATTTTCTTCAATTTCTTTTCTAATTTTTCAATTACTTTTTTTATCATATTTTCTTTTATCATTTTAGTAATCAACATTTCAATAAATAATACTTTCAAAAATAATACTTTTAAAAATCAAGTTTACATAAATCAAATTAATTATTCTTGATAAACAATGACATGCAGCAAGCATGTTATCAATAATGCATACTGATAATGCAATATGACTTGTTTATTGCTGACAAGTTCATTTTTAGCATATGCATCAGCACATAAGACATCTAAGAGCTCAATGCATTCAACTGATCATTATGCTATCAAAGAAACTTCAGTCTTTAAATTTACTATTACTATTAAAAAGATAATGCATATAATAAATTCATACACTCTTGTGACATCAATTAAGTCAACTCATGAAAGACTTTATGCTATTTATATTGAGTGAACAAAACTCTTTGAGATAGAAAATCACTCGCTGTTTATACAATTGCTTTGCGCAGTCGAAACTATCATTATGAGACTATGTATCAAATTAGTTCACGTTGATTGCATGTTAGAGAATGAGTGACTCAGTCACTTTAAATTGTTTCAAAAGCTTCATTTTCATCATCATTCTTGCAGCTGCTCTGAAACTCTTCGTGATAATGATGATTATTTGATAGTTTAAGAAGTCAACGTCTTGTAACATTCTTGATCGCAAATGCAATCAGTTTAAGCAATGCATGAGTACATGTTTTGTCATCTGATGATCTCAGTCGCGATTGCATTGCATACTATCTGCGTCTGAAATGTTTCTGAAGTGCAGATAAACATTCAGATCTATGCATTCAATTCTGATGTAAGTAATGAGAGTGCTTTCAATCTTTTGAAGATCATTTTGCATCTTTATCATCTTGTTGAACAGATGTGATCTTTGTGTCAAAGTGACGTGAACATCTGCAATGCATTTTCTATATTTTTTTCATCATTGCTTTCACTGACTTCTGTGATACTGCATTATTGCGATGCTGTCACTAGTTGAAATCGTCGCAGCGAGAGCTAATCGCTTGCATCTTGACTGTATTTTCACATCTTCTTGAATTAAGTTGTTCAGAAGCATCACTTTCTTGATGACAAGAAAGTGAGAAATGATGCAATTAACATTCATCAGATCAGCACATATCAGTTTGCATGCTTATCTGATTTTCTGCGTATGATTATTGACTTAACTGCGTAACGTGATCTTGTCTTGCAGCATGTTCAAATGAACATGCAGCGAGCTTGTGTACATTTCTGCTTTCAGAGTCTCGATGCTTATTCTTTTGAACATTTCTGCAACATGACGCAAAATCTGATTCTGTAGTGTTTCAAGCCTGCATTCTTTGTCTGACAGTTTTTTCTCTTTTTCTCGCTAATGTCAAACTGATGCTTCAAATGCAATTTCTGATTTTATTACTACTGAGTATATCTGTCTTGCTTTTGTGAAGATTGTTTCTCATGTAAAGACTTTGAGTTGACTAAGTGCTAGCATTCATGTGACGTGATTCGCTTCGATTTGACGAAGATGCGCGTCTCATCGCAATTTCATGTTCAGTTGTACTTTCAGAATTTGCACGTCTGATTTCAACTTAATAACTGAGCTTTCTATTTATATGCTAGTCATCATGTCAAATCTCTTTGATTTTCTGATGAAGTGCATAAATTCATACTTTTCTGATGTGAATGTTGCATCATGAGTGCAAGCTCATTTCGCGCAAACATTGTGCACTTTGCTCAATGTTCTGCAAATTTCTTCAATGAATCTATCATATGCTAGAATGTTAATGTCATTTACGAAGCTGAGCACTTTGATCTTAATTTTCAATGCTTCACACTTCTCAATCAGACTTGCGTTGAAGAATAGAAAGAGAATCAATGAGATGAAAAATCTCTGTGATATGTTTGCATTTATCTTGCGCATGTCACTCATTTGCTCATTGAATCTCAGCAATGTTTCTTGATTTTTAAGAAAGCTGCATGCTCATTCAACTATGTAGTTTGAAGTTCTTTTCATTTTTAAAGTATGCAGAAGTCTGACATGCAAGACTCAATTGAACGCTTCAATGACATCTAGACTTAGCATGAACGCTACATATTTGATTTCGCAGTCTCATATTGTGTAAATCTGATCTACTAGTAGATTTAATGTTGAGATGATGAATTGTTTGCATCTCACTCTCATTTAAGCATCAGATAGCATGTGATGAGTCTTAGCTATATTGCTCAGTTTTTTAGTCATGATTGACTTCAGAGCTTTTTTCATGATATCAAGCAAAGCAATAAGTTAATATGTCTTTGAATCAATATAATTGCTTTTCTTCAATTTACATAGTACTATCATTTGAGTCTTTTTGAACTGCTTCAAATGATATCTATGTGTTACACATGCATTGAATAAACTCATCAGTATCAAGATCAGTTCTGCAAGATTTGTCTGCAGCACTCTGTTCAAAATGTCTGAGATGTTTAATGCTTTGTCTGCTTTTACTCTTTTGATTGTCTGTCTCACTTTATTTTCTGAAATGTGTAAGTCAGATGACATTGTCAAGAATATAAATAAATCTGCGATGTTGTTGACATTTGTCTGAAAGAATGAGAGAAAGAATTTTTCTTGCAATATCTTGATTTTTTTCTTGAACGTTGTTGTCATTTGATCAGTGTCACTTCGCTTTAATGATGAAAACTGAGAAAGTTTTTTAAATAGTTGACTTTTGATTCTGACTCATTTTGCGAAGCATCATATTGACTTGAGTGCATCACTTAACTCATGCATTTGTGATCTGAAATGTGCGCGCTTTGCTTGTTGAATGATCTTGTTTTTATGATCATTGTGTTTCAGATATTCATTTCACGCATCTAATGTGTTTTATGTTTTTCATATGATTTGCAGTCATCTTGATTTCATTACTATCTTTGAGCAGTTCAAATTTCAGAAGTTCTTTGCTTAACTTGATGACTTTGTCAAGAAAGTAGATTTTTCAATAATCTTTTGTAACATCTTGATAACTTTGCACACTCTTTCATTCATCATCGTCTTGTTGTTCAAAGAATGATTCAACGAAAGATGCATATGCAGATATGCGCTCAATGCTTCTGTGTTCATTTTCTTTCATAGTCATTGAGTTGAAGACTGTACTGAAGTTGTTTATAGACAAAGTTCTGTGACAATTGAAATATGATTCAATTCTTAATGCAGATCAATGTGTATCTTGCACTTACATGTCATGAACTGTATTTTCTCGCTGCTAAAGACTAAATCAATAGTTGTAAACTGATTGTGAATCTCGTAAGTAATAATGCCTGATTTCAGCAATAATTTCAGCTTAGCGTTAATAACAATATCAAGTAAACTGTTGATTGCTGCGTGTTGAGTGAAGCATCTTCATTCTTCTCAATGAGAGTAATGTAGATTGAAATTTCTCATGATTAGTTGTTTGCAATCGTCTTTAAGTAACTCACTTAAGCAAGAAATGATTGAAAATCTCTTTATAAATGTAAAGAATAGTGAACATGAATTGTAGATGTTTATAAGTTGCAACGTCTGCGTTTCATCATCTGTGTTGTAAGTTAATATTCTGATCAAGCAGATGTCTGACTCAGCTGTTTCTATCATTCATTGATCAAGTCTTAAGCATTTGTTCACATATATGCATGTTCTTGACTGTGATGACGTGTTTTTCACTAGATAAAAGAAGTTGTGAGCTGAGTTAAATGATTGAGTATTGTTAATGTTGCAACTCTGCTTTTGTATGACTATGATGTCAAAATCACGAACTTCTTTATTGATTAGAAATGATTTCTGAATTTTCAATGATTTTCTGATGTTGTACTGCAGTATTTGTAGAGAAAATTGTTTTATCATAAAGTTATTTGTAGCTGTTGTTGACTCTGCAAAGAGAAGACTCTTTAAATGCTCTCAATCATCAAGAGTCTGTCTCATCTTCTGATTTATCGTTTCTGACTCTGCTCAAGCAACGTTTTATCTGAGTCATTACTCACGTAAGAGAAATAATCAACGCATCTCTTCTTGACTTCTATCATCTGTCATGTTAATTCATGAGCGACTAGACTGCGTGTTTTCAGCACAACTATCGTTGAGCTTGACGAGTTCGCTGAACTGAAAGAGTTCATGAACTTCAAAGAATTCATTGAACTTGAAGAGTTCATTGAACTTAAAAAGTTCATTGAATCTGCAGAGCTTGAAGACAGCGAAGAGCTCAAGAATTATGAGAATGTGCAATTGTATTTAGACGCTTCTAAATATCTGAACAATCTGTTTCTATAGATTTCAAACGCTTGTTTCATCTGCTGTCATCATTTGAAACAGATGCATCTTCAGAGTTTGTGATTTTCGTTACAATTAGCACAACGTCTTTTATTTGAAGACATCATGCATCTCTCAATGTGATGTTTGTCTGCGCACTTGATGCAGCGTTGACTCTTTCTGCAGAATCTGATCATGTGATCAAATTCTTGACATCTGAAGCATTGTGTGATGCAACAGTTCTTCTTGAACAGCTCACATGCGCATTCATGATATGCATTTAGCATACTCACGTTCATCAGTCGATTCATCATCGCTTCGATTGCTATCTTCATGATGAGCGACGAATGAGTCTTTTCGCTCTCTGCTACTTTCTTGAATCAGACTATTTTTAGAATCTTCAGATTCTCATGAAGTCTTGCGTTATTCTTTATCAGCTTTCTAATAACTTTCTTCTGATTGTTCATGTCGATTGTAGTGTGCATCTCATGTGTCAGCATTGCAAAGATTCGTCACAATATACGCATCAAGTTCATAATTTCTTTTGCTCATTCTTGAGTCTTTTTCAGATTTGTCTGTGCATCTGAGCTGACTGCGTAAAGAAAGATGTCTTTGCTACTCAGCTTGCAAAGAGACATGATCAGATCTCATTGACTCGTTGACACGTTTGCTATTTTCTGAAGAATCTGCTTGACAATCTTCTTCTGCATCTTCTTTATTTCTTCTCTATTTGCTATCTTTATCATGACTTCACGTCTCTTGCAAAGCGACAACGATCTTTCTCTGAGACGTTGCTTTCTCATTGATAATTCTTCTCTTGTCATGTTTGTTCATGACATGATTTTCAATGAGAAACGCGTATTTTTCTGCATTTGTAACTGCTTGCTTAGCAGTTGAACTGATGTCTTCAGTTTCTGTACATTCTTCGTGATGAACGCGTTCTGAGTCATGTGATGTTTTTCTTCTGAATCGAGTCGAAGACAATGCATCAGCTTCAATGCTATTTCTTTTCATGAATAATCTTTGCTCATCTCTTTCTCTAACGTTGATGTCTTTATTAGTAAATTGATAATGTCAGCTATCTTCTCTTCATCGTTGCGTGAACGTTGCAACCTTGCATTGCTGTTTTCTTGCAACATGTCAACGTCGCTTGCAATCATCTTCAAACTTGCATTGCTGCAATTCATGCAATTCATCGTTGTTTAATCATTCTCTAGATTCACTCTGTCTTGCATGTAGTGCTCTTTTTCAAGATTTGTTGTGCATGTGTTGTGATTGTTTTGATAATGCATATAAGTAATGCATTATCTACTGACATATTAATGCTTTGCAACAAAAAAGATGCTACAAATCAAACATTATTGCGCTGCACAAAATTCGAAAATATCAGAAGATTGTAGAAAATCTCATTTTCAAAATGATTTTCAAAAGACTGATTAGAAAGATTATGCATAATTATACTTAAGTGAACATGCTACAATATAATTTTCACATTCAATGCTTTGTCTTGAGTGTTTTTTAAGAAGTCATTAAAGACTTTATGTGCTTCTTTATGAAAAGTAAGTGCGTTATTCTTTTGCATTATCACTTTTGTTGTAGAATTTTCATTGACATTTTGCTTTATGCAAACATCAATTTGATGACAATTCATGTTAAATGCATCATCATTCAAGATAAAAATATGAGATTTATGAAGAATCTTATGATGAATCTTAATGTTATGTTTTTCAAGACAAACTAGAAAATGTCTGTCTTTATCAGTTAAATAAACAGTGTAATTCTTGAAATTACATTTACATTATTCTTGTGCATTATTCTTGTGCATTGACTTAATTGTAGTTCTAATAAATACTTACTTTAAATGCAAGACTTTTAATAAATAAGACAATATTGCAGATTTATGAATAAATCTGCATCAAAATGATCTTCAAAGATACTTAAAATGAATTAGCAGATTTATTGATTTCTTAATCATCATTTTTCTCTCTATGATAAATATTTCAGAGCTTAGTAATAATTTTGTCTGAATTTAAATTCATAGTTCAATTGTAATACTTCATCAACATTATTTGTTTCATCATTTTCAAACTCATCTGTGATCAATCTCATCAACATACTTTTTAGCAAGATTAAAAGTTCACTCAATATTTATTAAAAATATTGAGTATGAAAGAACATCTTTAATCATTTGCATCAATCTAGAAAAATTCAAAGCATTGTTTTTTCAAAATTATTATGTTGAACATTTCTCATTTATAACATCAGTGCAAAGATATTGATCATCTTCATCTTGAAAAGAATGAGCATGCTGAAATTGTTGAAGCAATGATCTTCTAACAGTTGCAACAAACTACAAGATTATTAGTAAATGATTAAATGCATTATCATAATGCATTATTTCATCAACATCACTTCTTGCTCTTTATGCTTTTGCTCTCAAATCAACAGCTAAATCTTTGTAGTAATGATGAAAATACTCTTTGAACTCTGTCTTGTACTTGATTTTGTAGTGAACAAACTCTTCATCATGATCTGTATTTTCATTGTCTTTATCATTTCAAGTCTTGTAAAGATTTAGCTTCATTGTAGAATTCAAAATATTTGCAAAATTATATATTGTTTTATCATTGTCTTCAATCTTGACATAATACTTTGCAAGTTTGATTGAGACTTTTTTGCAAGTCTTTACTATAACAGCACTTGATGAGCAAGTACTTCTTCTTATATTCTTTTCAATCTGCTTAAAATGATTGAAAAGTGCATTAAATATTTGAAATCTCAAGTGAATATCTGCATTAATTGTTCATGACACTATTAAAGTGCATTCATAGAAGAAATTTAATAGATTGTCAATAAGCAAAATCATGAATCACTTGCTTTCATCAAGTTTGATCTTTGCAATCTTGAAATCTTTGCAATATTTCTTTGTTCAAAGATTAACAAATTCACATAGTTGATATGCTTGACGAAGCATCAAGTATGTAGAGTTTCAATGAATTCAAATATCTTGTATCAATTTTCTAAATCTTTTGTCATTCTGCTTTTGAAAAGCTTTGAAGTGAATCAATTGCTGAAAAGAGTCGTTGACAACTATCATCAGAACACAAATCTAATTTCATGATTAATAAATGCATTACTTTTTTGCATTATCATTCGAAGCAATATCTTTTTGATCACAACAGATAATTCTCTGCTTGTCTCAATATCTTGCACTTGCTCATTCTTTAATTGAGCAATAACATTATCAACTATTGTCTTTGATTCAAGAGTTTGAATAAAATCTTGAGTCATAAGATTGATGATGTAAGTCAAGTAATTAATGAAATTCTATGTTCTGTTTCATTGAAATTCATGATGACTTATGATCTTTTCAAGTTTTTCTTTCAAGATACTATTATTGCTCGCATTATTGATAACAATCTTGAAAAGCTTATTCTTAATAACGTAGTTCTTCAGAATTTTCATTAGCTTCATCATCAATTGACAATCGATATGCTCAATATTGAAAGATGTAAATTCAATAAGATGTTCACGAAACTGAAATTTGACATCGATTCAGTATATCAACACTCTCAAGTATGTTACTCTTTGAGAACTAAATCACATATTCAAAGCAATAAAAACATGTTGTGACTCTTTAAAATTTATTCTGATCTGATCATAAATATTCTTATAGTGAAAGAGAATCATAATTGTCATCTTTATGCAATGCACAATCTGCAAATCTGAACGAAGCATGTGTAGCAGCTTTTGAAATTGCTCGTTATCAATGATTTGAAAGAGTAAATTCAAGTCAATAAAGATCTTGCATAATTGATCTTCTCAATTCTCTTGATTGAAGATAGAGACTAACTTGATATGACTTTTCTTCTAATAGTTTATCAATTTTGCATTATCAATTTGCATTATCAGATATGACTTACTTGTTCAAAAGTCAGTTTAATCTGTGATTGCAAATGTTCATGTTTTCATTCTGTTGCTGTGCAAAAGTCTGATTCAAGATGCTTTTTCATAACAGACGTGCTAAAGCTATCAAAAGCTGTAGAATGATTCATAATCTTATTGCAGATTGTGCATGAGATTTTGAGCAATTCTTCAACTATCGAAGTCAATTATATAAAGCAATCTCATATATTAAATTGCTTATCATCTTTGACTTTTTTAAATCAGAGTGAATTGACTATCTTTTTTTGAGTCTTGTTTTAAATACTCTCGACAACAGAGATTTAAAATCATCATCGTAGAAAAGAGTCATTTGTATTCAAAGTTCGTTGAACATACTCACTATTCTCTCTTATCTTGAGCTGTGAGAAATTCTGATGAATTTTATTCATTGCTTCTTGTCTAATTTTCTTCTTTTTGAAATAATGTGAAAGTTTCATAAATTTTTGGTTGAACAGATTGAAAGTTGTCAGCGAACTAAACATTCTGTTGTATTGTAGAATGATTTGTATTTGCAACGTGACAACAGTAGTGATAAATAGCTTGAAGATAATATATAAAGCAATGAGTAATGCAAAAAGATAATACAATTTATTGCAAGAAAACAACAAGCGAACATGTTGTTCTATGTTTCTATTCTTAGTTCTCTTGATGTCAAGCTTAAGTTCTTGATGAGTTGAGTTGAATTGACTCGACTGCTACTTGAGTCGCGTCAAATCAAGTTGAAAATATGCTCAATTTGACTTGAATCGAGTTGAAAATGTGAGCAACTCAATTCAAGATTGATTCAAGTTCAAAATGTCAACTTGATACTCAATTCAACAATCAGTCTATTAATAAGAAAGAATCTCTCTTGATTTTAAGTATGTTGAGTATGCAATTTGAGCATATTCAAATAAACATGATTGCAAGAACATAATGTTTCAACGTGAATGAGCATGCATTTGAGTTGTTCTTCGCACAAGCATTTGTCAAAACTCTACAAGACGAGTCTACTGTGTATGCTCTTGTCATGATCAACGTTATCAAAGAGTTGATCATTGAACATCAAGTGAAAGCAATGAATAACGTGATGAGTCATATCACAAATGCACTTAAAACGCAGACTTTACTTGTTGAATTGAAAGAATACAAAGATGTATTCTCAATAAAAAGTGTTGACAAATTGCTTTTGCATGAAGATCACAATCATGCAATTGAAATCACTGCAGAGTCATTGTATGAATCGTTGTATAATTTGTCAAACACAGAGTTAGCGACTTTGAGACAGTATTTAAACGATGTCTTAGCAAAAGAATGAATTAAGCACTTCATCAGCTCAACTGACGCATTTATTTTATTCATTTTCAAAAAGAATGATAATCTTCATTTATGCATGAACTATTGAGATCTGAATAAAATCACTGTCAAAAATCGTCATTCACTGTCTTTAATTAGTAAAATGCTAAACAGACTCAATAAAGTTAAGCAGTTCATTAAGTTAAATCTGAAGAACGTTTATCATCATCTCAAAATTCAACATGAAGATGAGTGAAAGATAATGTTTTGTACTTATTATGATCACTTTGAGTATATGATCATGTCATTTGATTTAATCAACATATTTATCATCTTTCAAACTTATATTAATAAGATCATGACAAAGCTTTTAAATGACTTTTATGTTGTTTATCTGAATGACATTTTAATCTTCTTTGTAGAGAAGATTGATCACGTAGATTACATGAAGCAAATTCTTGAAAGATTAAGAAAGTTCAAGCTATATGCTAGCTTGAAGAAGTATGAATTCTTCATCACTAAAGTGAACTTTCTAGAATTTATCATATTTATCAAGAGTGTTTCAATGAACTCAAGTAGAATAAACATCATCAAAACGTGACTCAGATCAAAAATATATCAAGAAATACAAGTTTTTCTAAATTTTGTCAATTTCTATCAACGTTTTATACATCACTACTTTCAGATAGCAGAGTCTTTAACAGAACTGCTGAGAGATAATGTAAAAGATGTAAAAATGAACTCATTCATATGATTAAGCGAAGCGAAACAAGCTTTTAATCAGCTTCGCGACGTCTTTATGAGAGCGTTTATACTAAGATACTTTGATTCAGAGCAACATATACACATCGAGATCAATGCATTCAATTATGCAGTCGCGAATATTTTGTCTCAGTCAGATGATGAAAATCAGTAACATTCAATTGCATTCTGATTCAGAATAATGATAAATGTTGAAAGAAACTATGAAATACGTGATCAAAAGCTTCTAGTCATAGTAGCAATGTTTAAACATTGACGACACTATGTGAAAAACAGTTATTATACTGTTGAAGTTCTAACTGATTATAATAATCTGAAGAATTTTATGAACATTCAAGAGCTAAATAAAAGACAAGTTAAATGAGTCATGAGATTGTTGATCTGCAACTTTGAAATAGCACATAGATCAGAAAAGACAAATTCAATCAATGTATTATCAAGATGATCTGACTATAAGAATGAAAACATCTTTGCAAATTGTTTACTGCTCACTTTGCATCGAAAGCTGACTAGAATAGAAAGCTTAAATAGCTTTATATTTGTAGCAATCAAAGAACTATACTGTATACAAGTGATTAATGATGTCGAGAAGATGTTCGTTTACAGTATAAGTATAAACAAATATTCAGCAAAACATGTTAAAAGCAGACTGCAAAATGAAATTCACTGATGAACATGAGTAATTAACGATGTCAAGAAGACATTCATTCACAGTGTTAGTGAATGAAAATATTCAGCGAAACATGTCAAAAGCAGATCACAAGATGAAATTTACTGTACATGAGTGATTAATGAAGTCGAGAAGATGTCTATTCACAATGTCAGTGAAAACATGAATACATGTTCAGCAATGCATGTCAGAAGTATGCTGCTGAAAATCATGATTCTAGCAGTGCAAGAAATGCATCTAAATGAAGTACATTTCTCAAGAGATAGAATTTCTCAATTCAAATCAACAACTTTGAAAAGCACAAACATTGAAATGTCAACTCATAAAGATTGCAACGTAGCTGAGAAACAGCTTAATTCTGTTGCTGAAACTGTTGATTGCAAACAACTCATTTCACGTGCAATTGTCAGAGTACTGACAATTCATGAAAC